>OOCB01000005.1_pt1 | contig 299473 bp, 277 predicted proteins | sample 1671351 | NCBI WGS metagenome assembly OOCB01 (sample SAMN06348148, study PRJEB24527) | human gut metagenome | biome: human gut; feature: ankylosing spondylitis patient; material: feces | host: Homo sapiens | place: China | collected 2015-10 | reverse complement strand
GAATGTTTACTCACTCGTTGTTCAGTTTTCAAAGATCAAACTTATTTTGTTACCGAATGTTGTTCTCTTCAGCAACTCTTATATAATATCATGTCCGAACCAACTTTGCAAGCTCTTTTTTTAAGTTTCTTTCGAAGCTTATTTCATTCGCTTGCCGCACCGTGTATCTCGTGTTTTTTTGGCCGGAAATAGAATATACCATGTAGAACACACACTTGTAAAGAGTTAATTTCAAAACTTATCAAATCCACGATCTAACCATATTAAGGACCTTCAATCTACCATGAACTCTCAGGTTCAATTTTATTATCCTGCAGCTTAATCTTCTTTATTTAAATCTGTCTTTCTTCTATATAGTAAGAAGGCAACCCTCTCAACTCTCATATTCGAGACGAAAGGGTTACCTTCTATAGTAATCTATATTTATTTCCGTTCTACTTTATATCCTTTATCCTCAAGCAGTTTCACGATGCCATGATCGCCCAAGTAGTGTGCCGCACCAACAACAATGAAATACTCCTCACCTTTGCCGTTTTTCAAGTAACCATCGATTTTGTCCGCCATACCAATGTTACGATCAACCAGCATTGCTTTGTTATATTCCTCGTTAGTGGAGAAGCTGTTTGTCAGTTCAAGCAGTTGCTCGTCATTACCCGTTTTCCACATCTCAGCCATTTCTTTCACACTGTTATCCAACACGTCGAAGTTTTCGATTGTCGCTTTCAGTGTTTCCTCTTGTGTTTCTTTGGAAAAGTCGTTAAACATGCCAAGTTGAGATTGATAACTCTCCAACTCAATAACTGGAAGTTTGCGCTCGATCGCTTTCTGGATGAAATACAGATCCACTCCTGCTGACGCTTCGTATCCTGCCGTTGTGGACTTCAAACTTGCAAGTGTGCTCTCTACTACCCAAGGCTTAAATGCATCCAAGGCGTTAGACTCCAGACCATTTTTCTTCAATACATCACCCAGCTTAGTATACGTTTCACTGGAGATGTGGTCTTTCAGTGTTGTTCCATCTTGATACGAACCCAGACTTAGAACCAGATTTTGCTGCTCTTCATCAGCGGCTTTGCTAATATCAATCTCTACCCCGAGATAGTCAGCTTCCGCAAAGGCTTCTTCAAACTCCGGACGCAGTGGATAGAAGCTCTCATCCGCAATATGCATGGACCCTACCAGATAGATCGTGTTGCCATTGCTCTCAACTTCCCACATGAATCCGCGTCCACCGGTTTGAGCAGTTTCGGTTGCTCCACCTTTGGATACCAACAGCACCGTGCGCGTTGCAACATCCCAGCGAACTTCGTAACCTGCTGCATCACCAACGATGCGGATTGGCGCATACGTTACACCGTTGATACGTGTAAGCTTGCTTTTGAGTGTAATCGTTTTGCCATTTACTACAGCCGTGATCGTATCATCTGTTGCAGTTGTTAGCTTCACATCCATAGCATCCAGCGTAGTCCGCAGTGGAACCAATGTTGTACCTTTCTCCAGGATTGGCGCTCCTGTAGCATATTTCACAGCTTGGTCATTAACCTTGACGGAAGTTCCTTGTGGAGCAGCCATAGCTGGCACTGCAGATGCAAGCAAACCTACTGAGATGGTAAGAGATAAGAGCATGCGTTTCCAATTCTTCATATTATGTAATCTCCTTTATTGAATATAGTTGCCAATCCAATTTTTAATAGAATAGACATACTTAGATACTACGGTTAAAGATGGGAATTGGTGCCACTCCAAAACGGAGCGCACTTTCTCCCTTCATTACTCTCATTAGATAAGAAACAATAAAAACGAAACCAACATACAGGTTCAATGCAACATATTCGCAAAGCCAAAGCTATTCCATGATAAATAGATACTTATCAGCGCTAGGAAAAAAAAGGCTATAGAAACCTTCGGATTGCCCCACAGCTTCACTCCAAATGCGACGAAGAAAATAGCGATAGCTAATTTAGAGATGCTTTGGTAGTTGCCCTGCTGTGAAAAGGCTGAACTGCTAAATACAATTTGAAAGTAGTAGTGTAGTCAGGATCGATCAATGCTTTAAACCACAGAGGTTCCCTCAAAAACTGTATATAGAACCCTTTTAACTGCTGCATGATCATCGACCCTCTCCTGAACTCGATTTAATATGACCACCGACACAGCACACCACTTATCATAATTAGTGAGAAAAAGTCATCAATAAAGCTTATCTATCAGGACATATTTTCATGATAAGTAGGAAAAAGCGCAAAACTCATTTTGCATCTTCATACATGATAATGTATACGGATTTTTGCGATATTTTATCTTAATTATACATAGCAAAAAGACCACTATCTAGTATTAGATAATAGTCTCATTTTAGAATACTTTATTCATTTAAATTAAAATCATTCCGTCTTCTATTTTTGTACAGAAACATAAATACTTAATCGTATGTGAATTGCCGCTATCTCAAAACCAGTTAGAATCATAATCCAGTGATCTTCCCTCCCCTTCTTTCTCTAGTAATATGTTCAGGAAAACATCAAGCAGCTCTTATCAGCTTGAGTACAACTAAAAATATTGCTGGGATAATCGAATTGATGGAATTAAATATCCAGTGAACGATGATATTCGACCATATATTTCTGATAGCTCCTTCTAAAGTAAGTAGAAGCTGGATCCTTATTCTTGCCGCTTCATTCGGAAAGAATCTCACAAATTTTGTGCTTCGGCATGTAGTTGTCATGATTCATCCTCTGGTATAGAGTCTAACTAATCTTCTTGCACATTTCGGTACAGTTTATCTAATATCGTTTTTAACTGATTTAATTCATCGTGTTCCAAACCTCGTGTAACATAGTCATGCGCGTTTTTAACTGTTAACAACAGCTTTCCTTTAACTTCTTGACCTTTAGAGGACAAATATAAATAATGTGAGCGCTTATCTTGATCATGAACAATACGTCGAACCATGCCCTTGCGTTCTAAAGAATGTATCATTCTCACTACCGTTGTTTGATCCCGATCGATGGCCTCCGCCAGCTCTTTTTGAGTCATAGCTTTATCCATATCAAGACAGGAGATAATGCTCCACTGCTCCGGTGTCACCTTGTAGGGCTTTAATTGTTTCGTAAAATAGTTTGTAAGCTTGACATCTGTACGATGGATCAAGAAGCCAGTAATATTATATAAGTCCATTGCAGTACCCTCATTTATCATTTTCTTAAATCAAATATAGTCGATCTCTCAAAGGTTACACATGAAATCCGTCAAAAATTCGTTAATTTCGTTTAGAAAAAATGATACATGGATACAATCAAGCTAAGTATGAACAAAATGAGTGCTGGAATGGCCTTCTGAATCGGATCTTTAGCTAAGACTATTAAAGTAAACGCTCCAGCAAGCATTGTTCCGGCTAGAAGCAAGCCAGCTAAAATTGCTGCGACAGGCATCCAGATGCCAACGATCATACCAGCTGCCCCCACAATCTCGAACGAACCAGTCAAAACATTAAAGAACGATGGCAGTCCAAAACGTTTAAACTCATTGGCCATTTTACCGGAAATAATTCTGCTTCCTGTAAAAAGGAAAAAAACACCTAATAGAACCTGTAAAACTGTGATAAAAATGAACATATCTACCCCTCTTTCATAAAGTTATGCATATGAATTTAATACATGCTATAGCATGTATTCTGTTTGAAATTTTATATATTGTCAACCCTAAAATAAAGTTTTATAGATTATAGACCCTCTTATGTCCTTTTAATTTTTCTTAGATTATCGTTCCAAAGGAAGGTTTCTTTTTAACATATCGTTAATATTTTCTAGCATGGATAATTCAATTTCTGTTCTTTGTTGAACTGTGGTAAATTTCTCTGTAATCAGCCAATTAAAAGCCTATGCTTCTTACTTTCAATAAATTTAGTAACAAACAAAGGTAATTTACTTAACTTATTGTCAATTCGACCTACGGAATGTAATTTAGCTTGTTTATACAAAAATCAACCATCCCAAATTAAATATAACTTCTAAGTAATTATTCGTTCTTGACTGTTTGTATCGAACACCATTAAACAACATGTAGCGCGTTCAACATTAAATTGGCCACCAATGGCTGCAAGCTAATTTCAAATAGAGATATGCGTATTTATGGATAAATACGCATATCTCTATTTGCGACAACACACATTATTAAAAAACACTCAACCTAGATCTTATATGCCTTCATGGCTTTAAACAATTCCTTAAAGGTTGGACGTTTACCGTACATCAACACACCTGTGCGATAGATTTTGGCTGCAAGCCATCCGAAGATGATAATGGATACGATGAGAATCGCTAAGGACGTTAGAATCTCCCAAGTTGGCGCAACTCCTGCGCCGATTCGTACCAGAATCGCGGTCGGTGACGTGAATGGAATGAAGCTTGCGATTTTCAACAACAGAATGTTCGGCGTAGAAATACTGAAGATCGCAATATAGAAGGAAACAAGCGACAACATCGTAATCGGCAGAACAGCCTGACCGAGTTCTTCAGTACGGCTTACCATTGAACCAATGGCAGCAAACAACACGGCATACAGGAAGTAACCCAGAATGTAGAATATGAGTCCGTACACAATAACTGCACTATTCACATCACTTACACTCATATTGAAATCACCTAATACTGCACGGTTATGCGGCAGCAAGATATTTCCGGCAACCACCGCTCCGAAGATCCCGATTTGCAGCATCCCCACCATGAAAATACCGATGATTTTACCAAACATCTGACTGAGCGGTGATACACTCGTAATCAGAATCTCCATAATACGTGAGCTCTTCTCAGCTGTGATCTCGGAGGCAATCATGTTACCTGTCATCATCGTTGAGGTAAACAGCAGGATGATCAGCAAGTACACCACAATATAGTTAATCGGGCTCATTTTACCTTCAGACTCAGTACCTGCTCCGCTCTCATCTGTACTCAAACTTTGCTCAGTGAGCTTCACAGGTGTTGTAATAAGTTCCTTCTGCTCCGCTGTGAGTACATCCTTCACAACCACATCCAGCTTCACACTCTGCAACGCTGCTTCAATGGATGCAATGATCTGAGGTGATACGTCTTCTGCTGAATATAGAATGGGCTGCGGGAACTCTTGCCCGGAAACAGCTTCAAACTTCAGATAACCATCGGTAAGCCCTGCTTCCGCATCCGCCGCAAGAGCAGCCTCATCTTTGTCACCACTGGCAATGAATCGATAGGCCTGATCTCCTTGAGCCGCAGAGAAGCTCTCCAGTTTCTCGGAAACTTCAGGCTGCCCTGTACTCAGAAGACCGATATTTACAGGATTACTGCTTGAAGCTCCACCAATGGAACCCCCATTAAATAAGGTAATGAAATACGGGACATTGAGTCCGATTGAAATTAAAAGTGCAAGTACAATGGTCGTTACCATGAATGATTTCGTTTTAACTTTGTTTTTGAATGTAAAACCCGTAATCGTTCCCATTTTATTCATTCGACTCACCTACCTCACGAATAAAGATTTGGTTAAGCGTTGGTTCCTTCAGTTCAAAGTGTTCCACTGTCGTCTGAGTCATAGCTGTTCTCAGAATCTCTTGAGCCGCTTCCACCTGACTAATATGTATCAGGTAACCACGCTCATTTCGCTCGACTTTCTTCACACCAGGCAACTGTTCAAGTCCTTCCACACTACCAATCGTACCCAGGAATACCTGTTCACGCGGATACCGGCTCTTGATCTCCTTGATCTCTCCTTGTACCACCGTGTTGGAACGATGCAGAATGGTGATCTGACGACACAACTCTTCAACGTGCTCCATACGGTGTGTTGAGAACAGAATGGCCGTGCCTTCATCACGCAATTCCTTGACGGTGGACTTGAGTAATTCCACGTTCACAGGATCCAGTCCACTGAACGCTTCATCCAGAATGAGAATCTGCGGTCTATGCACTACAGCCGCGATAAAGCCCATTTTCTGCTGATTACCTTTGGATAACTCCTCGATCTTCTTATCATAATACTCAGGTACCTCAAACCGATTCAGCCAGTACTTGAGGCTCTGATCTGCGTCCTTACCATTCATGCCACGAAGTCGTGCCAGATAATTAATCTGTTCGCTGACTTTCACCTTCGGGTACAATCCGCGCTCTTCCGGAAGATAACCCATAATCTGTTGCAGCTCCGTATTATAGGGCTTGCCGTTGTACAGGATATTCCCTCCGTCCGGGTGAATCAGTCCAAGCACCATACGCATTGTGGTTGTTTTACCTGCACCATTGGCTCCGAGCAGTCCGTAAATCTCCCCCTCTTTTACATTGAGCGTGACTCCATTAACGGCTGTTTTGTCTGCATATTGCTTGACGACTTGCTTCAATTCCAATCGGTTCATCATTTATCGTCTCCCTTCGGTTATTTCCACTGTACGGGTGCATACCCGGCAATCCAGAATGCCAGCACTTCATCCAATTCCAAGTTACGGATTCTCAATACCCGGTTATTGGACAGCTCCAGCCTCTCCTGCGCCTCGCTGACCCGGGTTGTAATTACGCGAACCAGACCTCCCTCTTCTATAGAAGATTCCACAACACCAGGAATACTTTCTGGCCTTAAATCTCCTTCATACCAGACTTCTTTCCACTGATCGAGCACCATATCTTTCTCGGCCATCCCCAGTGACTGACCACGGTGCATCAATACGATGTAATCCGCAAGCCTTTTGACTTCGTCTGCAATATGTGTGGCAATCAGAATCGTGGTGTCTCCCCCCGCCATGAAGGTACGGAACTGCTCAACCATCACTTTCCAGGCAAAAGGGTCCAATCCTGATGAAGGCTCATCCAAAAGCAGTAGTCTTGGGCGAGCTGCAATTGCAGCTGCAATCTCAAATTTTCGCCTTTCTCCCTTGGACATCTTGTTCAGCTTCACATCAACAGGTACTTCCATATCCTGAATCAGTTGGTCGAACAACTTCATATCCCAACGCGGGTACCAGTACGCCCGGAAATGGGCCGCTTCTTGTGCTGTTATCCGGTTCTCTTCTGAACCAGCGTTATCTGCCACAAAACCAATCTGTTGTCTCAGTTCAATGGGAAGTGGCCCATCATGTTCCTGACCAAACCATATAATCTGCCCAGCATCTGGCAGCACCACTTGCTGTAACATGTTAAGAAGGGTGCTTTTGCCTGAACCATTGTGACCGAGAATAGCCACTATATACCCTTCCGGGATGGTCAGATCAATTGGGCCAATAACTCTGCGTTTTCGCATTTTGGATACGCCGTTCAACTGGATTGCTATGGGTTCCACGTATGAATCACTCCCTTACTTCACGTAAATAGCCTTCAGGACTTCCCGGAATAGGCTCTCCATCTCTTCTTCCGTACAGCCTACCGATTTCCCGGACTGCACCGCTGCCTGCATCGCTTCCTGTGCGGCCTTTAATCTATAATTTTCTCTGTCACCGGCTTCTACCTGGGCCACAAATGTACCTGTCCCCTGCTTCGTACGAAGCAAGCCTTCATTCTCCAGATCCTGATAGACCCGTCTAACCGTAATAACACTGCAATTCAGTGCTCCGGCGAACTCACGAATGGACGGCAAATGTGTTCCCTCCCCCAACTGACCCGTAATAATTAACGATCTTAACTGATTTTCAATTTGGTGGTATAAAGGTTCAGCGCTATTTTCATTAATTTGAATGGGTATTTTCACATCTTGCACCTCGCCCTCCGGTACACTCCAGTCTGTTACCTGACCGTGCCGGTTTCATCCTGTATTCGTACATAAGCTCAATTCTCATTTTAATTCAAATCCCGATGAACCAGCTTCTTCAGCGTAAAACGACTAGACAGCCATAATCCCGCTACGCCAGCCACCAGAGAAATCCACATGATCGGGGAAAGCAGCCCCCATGATTTACTTCCATCCATTACAATCCGCAATCCGTAACTGCCTGATATTCGAATCAGTATGGATATGCCAATGGCGAATGGTATAAAAAGCATACTGAGAAGCAAGTATTTCTTGCCACTGTTCAGAAACTCTCCGTAAATATAGAACCCTGTTACCAAAAGGCCATAACCTGTACAGGTAAGGCTAAAGGCCAGATACTGATCCCATCGGAATCCTTCGGCATGAAGGTTAACCACGTATAACGATCCGTAGAAAAAGATTCCATTGTACGTAAACGCCATCAGAGACTGCTGTAGCCTGGACCACATCACCACTTGTTCAGGAATGGGAATTCTACGATAGTAGGCCAGCATCTGCGTATAAGAATCTTCCTGTATGTAACGGAAGGAGCGCCTGCAGAACATAAACCCTTGAAATGGCAACATGATTAAAAAGAAGGAATCCACTACTGGATTAATAATATCTGTCTGTTGTTGTCCTAAAAACATCACACCGCTCATACCGCCAGTGTATATCATGAATAATGCAGACCATAGCCATTGGAGCCTATCCTTACTCATCTGGCTGCGGGTCAACCACCACGCCTGCTTCCATTCGTTCATATGCATGCCTGCCTTTCACCTGTCATTCACTCATGTTGCTTACTGTGATTACTGTATATATCAATATACACAGTATACAGACCTATTTCTCATCCCGTCAACCCCTAATTTTCCTGAATCAGGAAGACGGGATGGGACACAGTACGAATTTACGTTAAAATAAATTATAGTAACGAATCATAGAAAGGAAGGTTACAGCTATGGATTGGCTGATAGAGATCGGATTTGTCCTCCTTTTCCTTATCGTCGTAATCTGGTTGGTCCTCCGGGATGAGCCTCATCGTCATTCTGCCAAAAAAGGCAGACACCGCATCCGCCGTAACAACGGTTATACCGACTCTGCTTCGGGATATCCGGTCATTATGGGAGATGACTCCTACGATCGACATGCTAGACACACACCGGATCACAAACATTATGATTCAGATTCATCAGGAGGCACACATTCTCATCACAACAGCGATAGTGGTAGCAGCAATGACAGCAGTGGGGATAGTGGCGGCGGAGACAGTGGGGGTGGCGGGGATTAAACATCATTTCCCAATCACAAAAGAAGGGCTGTACCTGTTATTGTGTAAACACAATTCGGGTACAGCCCTTTGCCGCTCTCTAGCACCTGTTAGAAGAAGAGGCCTTACGATTAAACGAGGTTATAGCCACTAGGCAGACTGCGATCCCTGCGGATTGCGCGAATCTGAGCCAGCGTTAACCGTTGATTGGTGGAGATCAGGGATTCCACGTCATTGCCACGGATCAGATCATCCAAATCTCTCAAGTTGGTGTTGCCTCGGAAGACTCGGAATCCACCTTGGAAGTTAGGACGTGTAAACACAACCAGTGTTGCATTGGAACTTGTTGAGAAAAAGCGCAGGCTCTCCACCCCATCCAAAATATTGTCCAGGTTACGAAGACCCGTGTTGCCACGATAGATGCGGCTTCTCCCTCTGTAGTTCTCTTCTGAATACACGGTAAGACGTGGATACGTTTGACTGACGTTGACTGTTTTTTTCATTTTGTTTCCCCCTCTCGAACTCATTCTATGAATGAATGAGAGAGGAAGCGTGGACGAATGATCTGCTAGATTCGTCCATTTTCATATTTTCAGAAGAGAGTAGTGACGCCGCCCAAGTAACAGGAGGTTATATCTCAACTTTTATACGCCGAGGATAACTTCCCATACCGGACGTGTATGACCACCAGGATATAAGAGATATAGAAGAACATACACGACAACACCTGTTAGCGCTGACCCGAACCAGATCATGGACGTGAACTTACCCCAGCGGCGATGTTTTCCGAACTTCTTTTTGAACCCCAGCACCAGTGTGGAGATGCCAAATATCGCTGCCACGGTAGCCAGGATAATATGAAAGATCAGAAATATCCGATAAAAGATCTCCAGATCCGGGTCCCCGCCCCAAGCCGTATTGCCCACGAACACTGTACGAGACATATAGATCACAAAGAAGATTAGAGCTGCAATCGCACCTGCTACCATGGCGGACTGATGAGCCTCACGTTTCCCCCGAATAATCAGTACCCATCCAATCCCCACCAGTACTGCACTAATCACAATGAAAGAAGTACTGATCGTTGGTAGCCAAAAATACATATCCATCGTGTGTTCCCCCTCTTGTCAGAACATTACTTCATTATTTGGCAGCCGGATTGAGCGGCCCTCCTGCGCCCCCTGCAGGATACGAATCATCATCATCTTCCTGCTTCTCTTTCCGATACCATTGGAAAAAGACATAAGCCAGCATCGAGGCAAAGATTCCTTCCTGAATAAACTTCATGACAATGCCACCGACCTGCTGATCTTCTTTCGCAGAAGACAGGAAGTTGAAGAACGCAGGCCCACCGAATGAGCGAAGTAACGCCGTAGAATCTCCAGACACACAATACCGCATTGCTTCAGCCCATACTGCCGGGTTGCTGTACGTCTGATACAACGGCTCGGCCGCAAAAATAATCAATCCACACGCAGGCGTGAGCAGTACCATATTCAGAAAAATAAAACCAATCTTGGATAACCCCGATGCTTGTCTGCCTTCTGGCAACGGATTCAGCAATGTCCACCACATGAGCATCGAGGTGATGAACAGCGCAATATAATACAACCGGTGAACGGTAAAATTCAGCATGACGTAATCATGTACAATCGGTAGGTGATACAGCGAGAACAGCCCGTTAAAGAGTACTGCCGCAACGATCGGATGAGCCAGGAACGATAGCTGTCGTGTAGGCAACCAGCGCACGATTCTGCGCCATACCCAGATCGGCAAACCTTTCATCATCAGCGGCGGAGCTACCAGATAGGAGAACGCCATACTTACCATGTGGAAGCTAAACATCACGTGACCAAGCAGATTAAATGGTCCAGCTTGAGCCAGATACAGGACAAACAGTCCTGTAATAAACATGATTTTCTGTGCAGCAGTCGCAGGCTCTGCATCCTTTATTTGTTCGCTTAACGGTCCCACAAGCACCAGATAAGCCGCAGCAATGATTAGAAATAAAGCCAATATAAGCGGACTCCATAAGTCGTTAAAGCTAAAATATTGCAACCCGAGCATACGGGAAACCTCCCCGTGACCTGATTTGGTTGTTGCCATCATTACTTTGTGAAGATTCATTCACCAAAAAGGGGAAAAGACGGCGGCAATGCGCCGCCGCCATCTCTTTTACCACCAGACCCAATAGAGTGCCATAATGATGCACGTAAAGGCTACGAAAAAGCCAAAGGCCATGAACAGAATCGGCATCAAGTGCCCTTTGTCCTTCAAGTGCATCCAATAACCCAATTGAACGAATACTTGAAGAATAGCCATGACGAGCAAAATAATAATGATAAAGGTTGTGTTGACCCCTCCGGCAGAAGCAGCCGCAAACGCAATCAGCGTAAGAATAATGGAGAAGATAAACACCACGACGTGTTTCTGTGGCCCTTCCGTCCGGTGACGGTGTTTCACAGGCTGTTGATCTGTCTTATCCTGTGCCGACATGTGCTACCCCACCTTTCCGAGCAGGTACACGACCGTAAAGATGAACACCCATACCACGTCAATAAAGTGCCAGTACATTGCGGAGACGTATACTTTAGGTGCGGTTACGACCGTCAATCCTTTTTTGAACAGCTGACCGATAATGATTCCGATCCACACAATACCAAAAGCAACGTGGGCTCCGTGGAACCCGACCAGTGTATAGAATGCTGAACTGAATGCACTCGTGGTCATGCCAAACTCTTTATGTTTCACATACTCGTAGAACTCGTAAATTTCCAGTGCGAGAAATCCCATACCCAGTACTACCGTGATGCCAAGCCACAACGCCAGTGCATCTCGCTTGCCCTTATGCATGGCCTGAATCGCAAATACACTCGTCAAACTACTGACCAGGAGAATGAACGTTGCAGCGGCCACAAGTGGCAGGTGGAACAGTTCATTCGCCGTAGGTCCATCATTGGTTTGGCCACGAAGAGCCAGGAAGGTAGCAAAGAGTGTACCGAACAGTACCGTTTCGCCGCCAAGGAACAACCAGAAGGCGATAAGCTTGTTACGGCCTTCCAGCGTTGCTTTCTCCGGTTCATGCGGCAATTTGTCGTTCACCGGTTCGGCATGTGAGGTTGTCATGTTCTAGCCCCCTTCTCATCCTGATCCTCCGGTTCAATATGCCAGCCATGATCATCATAAAGTGAACGAAGTGCCATTGCACCAAATGTGATTACGAGACCAATAATAACTACAATATAATTGTTGAAAATGACATTCATAAATGCATTACCAAATTCATCATTGCTGAACATCAAGCCAAGTCCGGCGATAAAGATACCTACTGACATTACAAACGGCAACGGCGTTGCTGAAGGCATATGAATCGAACCTACAGGTTCTGCCGGTGTCATCTCCGTATGTCCTGCCATTTTTTCCTTCCAATATGCATCAATTCCGCGTACCAGCGGCGTCTGCTTGAAATTATATTCCGGCGGCGGAGATGGAATAGACCATTCCAGTGTACGGCCGTCTTCCCACGGATCGTTTGGCGCGCCAGCCGGTTTTTTCATTGTGATCACGATGTTCACGAGGAACATGATAACCCCAACACCCATTAGAAACGCACCGACGGAGCTGACCAGATTGAGCAGGTCAAAGTCCTGATTCGGCAAGTATGTAACGATCCGGCGCTGCATCCCCATCAGACCGAGGAAATGCTGTACAAAGAACGTTAATTGGAAACCGATCATAAATGTCCAGAACGTCCATTTGCCCAGTGTTTCGCTGAGAATACGTCCGAACATCTTCGGCCACCAGTAATGTAGTCCCGAGAACAATCCAAGTACGAGTCCCCCTACAATAACGTAGTGGAAGTGGGCTACAACAAAGTACGTATCATGGAACTGGAAGTCTGCCGGAGCAGATGCCAGCATAACGCCTGTAACACCACCCATAACGAAGGTTGGGACGAATCCAACAGCAAACAGGTTTGCCGCGGTAAAGCGGATCTGTCCACCCCACATCGTAAAGAGCCAGTTAAAGATTTTGATCCCGGTAGGTACGGCAATCAACATCGTGGAGATGGAGAAAAGCGCGTTGGCTACATTACCCAGACCTGTTGTAAACATGTGATGCGCCCATACCATGAAGCCCAGGAAGGCAATCAGGATGGTAGCAAATACCATGGAGCTGTATCCGAACAACCGTTTACGCGAGAAGGTCGGAATAACCTCCGAGATAATACCAAATGCCGGCAAAATCAGAATGTATACTTCCGGGTGCCCGAAGATCCAGAAGATGTGCTGCCAGAGTACCGGGTTACCGCCACCTGCTACATCGAAGAAATTCGCTCCCAGTATACGGTCAAACGTCAAAAGTACAAGCCCTACCGTGATGGCAGGAAAAGCAAAAAGGATAATGGCAGATGTAATAAATGTCGTCCATGTAAACATCGGCATCCGCATGTAAGACATGCCTGGAGCACGCATTGTAATAATCGTTGCGAGAAAGTTAATGCCCCCGATGAGCGTTCCCAGACCCGCGATCTGAAGGCCGATGGTGTAGAAATCCACACCATGCGTTCCACTATACTCACTGCCCGAAAGCGGCGTATATGAGGTCCAACCCGCATCCGGTGCTCCGCCCATAACCCAGCTCAGGTTCAGCAACAATCCACCAAAGAGGAATGTCCAGAAACCCAGCGCGTTAAGAAACGGGAAAGCAACGTCCCGTGCCCCGATCTGCAAAGGCACGACAGCATTCATAATGGCAAAAATAAGTGGCATGACACCAAGGAAAATCATCGTTGTTCCATGCATTGTAATCAATTCGTTGAAGACCTGTGCCGATACAAAATCATTCATAGGCTTCATCAGTTGAATCCGAATCAAAATGGCTTCAATGCCGCCGATTCCAAAGAAAAATCCACCCGCAACCAAATAGAGAATGGCGATTTTTTTGTGATCGACGGTGGTGATCCAATCCATCAAGCCCCTGTACCTCTTGACGCTATGCGCATGAGCCAAGGTTGTGTACCCCCTTCTTCGTCCTTGCTGTTCTATTCATAGTCCAATTTGTAGTTGGCCAGATATTCGGCAATTCCGTCGATTTCTTCATCCGTCAACCCAAGATCTTTGGGATTCGGCATGGTATTGCCCGGCTTCACGGATTGTGGATCATGGAGCCATTCTTTCATGTTATCCAGTACCGGACTACCTTCTTCCTGTCCCTCGCGAGAATTCAGCAAAATGCCTGCGACAGATTCCTTGCCGCCGATTCCCGTCAGGTTAGGTGCAACCGGTCCACCTTGATCACCAACAGCGTGGCAAGAAAGGCAGTTTGTTTTGAACTTTTCGGCCAATTGAGTGTCTTCAGGAAGGACTGCAGGTGCTTTCATCTGGTTCACCCATCTGTCAAAGGATTCCTGACTCACTGCTTTTACCTTAAACTCCATAAAAGCATGCGATCTGCCACATAATTCGGCACATTTACCACGGTAAACGCCTTCATTCGGTGCAGAGAAACTGAACTTGTTAAGTGTTCCATCCGGGTTTGTGTCCATTTTGCCCGCAAGTGACGGCACCCAGAAGGAGTGAAGCACGTCAGCGGTTTTTAATTCGAATGCAATTTTTGTTCCGGTCGGGATGATGAGATCTTGAGCGGTGGTTACGTCATATTGAGGATAAGTGAATTCCCACCAGTACTGATGCGAGGTGACTTGGACCTTAAGTGCATTTTTGTCATTGGACAGATCTTCGCCTTGGGCAAAAATCGTTTGGACCGTCGGTACTGCTAGAACAATAACCAGCAATAACGGAATGGCTGTCCAGATTACTTCCAGCTTGAAATTACCTTCAACCTGTTCGGGCATCTCAGTCTGCCCAGCTCGTCTACGAAACCGGATCAGAACATAGGCCGCTATGGCAAATACAATGATGAGCACCACGATCATAATCGCGATGGATAACTTCATCAGATCATATTGGCCTTGCGCTACAGGACCCTGAGGTTTCATTACCGACAAGTCTTCCCGCCCGCATGCGGATAGCAGCAAAGAGAACACCGCCAGCAAGGGGAGAATTCGCTTTGCAACCTGCCACTGTTTCATCATTGATCTACCCCACTTTTTTACGTTTTCGTAGATTACCGTTGTCGTTCGGTAGAAAGGCAACAAAAGGTACGTTTCAGCACGATACGCATAATCCTCTTCATCATACAGAACGCTTAGAAAAATAACGCTTCCAGTACTCCCGTGATTTCCTGCTCAGGGCATGTCTGCTCATTCTTCCAATTCATTCTATATGCTTCAATCACTTATTAAATATAAGTTGAGGGTATGATTTTGTCAATCTTTGGACACATGTTCACAAATTGTTCACTTTATGTAAAAAACCGCTCTACAACTTGATTTGCAAACGATTTCAGTTAAAAGTATTACACTCTACATTTGAAAATTTTTGCCAAATTTCGGTGATAAAACTCGATTTATTGGTGATTTTTCTCACATTGAAAACATGTGCTATTATGCAAAAGAAAGATCAGAATATATGGAAAACCTCTTCCATATCCATTCAGAAGACATGCCTACCGCTCCATACCGCTATCTTTAAGCTCAAAACAGCATGGAGCATTTGGGAGAAAGTTCAACTCAAGTCCTCTTATTCACTGACTTCATCTCACGTGCCATCGGTCAGAATCAAGGGGCCATTCCCAGTAATCGCAACCGTATGCTCATACTGGACCCCCCAGCTGCCATCTACCGTCCTTACCGTCCATCCATCTTCATCCCAGACAACGGCCCCAGAACTGCCTTTTGTAAAGATTGGTTCAATCGTAATAACCATGCCCTCGGTGAGCATCGTGCCTGTTCTACGTTTGCCATAAGGCAGAACATTTGGGGGTTCATGAATATATTGACCAATCCCATGACCGATGAGAGGCTTCACAATCCCGTACCGATACAGTCTGGCTGTTCGTTCAATGGCACTTCCAATATCTCCGAGTGTATTCCCTGGAACTGCCTGGGCAATCGCCCGCTCAAGTGCCTTCTCCGTGCGCCTCATCAGCTTGCGAATGGATCTGCTTGTTTCACCAATTCCATATGTCCAGGCCGAGTCAGCCAGCCAGCCGTCTTTGTTCACCACCATATCGATGGTCACTACATCCCCGCTTGCCAGCTCCTCTTCCCCCGGAAATCCGTGGCAGACCACTTCATTGACAGAGGCACACGTCGCGTACGGATATCCTTTGTACCCTTTTTGCTCCGGTGTGGCTCCTCGTGCTGCCAGAAACTCTTCCACCCGCTCATTAATCGCTGCGGTCGTGATACCAGGGATCATCCACTGCTCAATATGCTGGTGACAACTTCGCAAAATTCGTCCAGCTTCCCGCATGTAGCCAATCTCTTCTTTGGTTTTCAAAATAGGGTCCACATGCATTCATCCTTCCCGCTGTAGGTGTACTCCCATATATATGCAGCAGGAACGCAAAAAAAACCGCCTTCCGGAGCTTAACGCCCGAGAGACGGTTCTATTCATTATCGGAACAGTATAATCAGAGTTGTGTGTTGTTTCAGGACACGGAAGAATCCATCTTGACAAGCTCATGCTCAACCACAGAAGTCAATTCTTCCTCATATCCACCCGTAATCCGGTATTTTCTCACGTACTCCTTCACGAATTTTTTTGGATCTTTAGGACGGAAAATCCGAGTCATTTCCCTCAAACTTTCTTTGACCTCATTGTGACCTTTCGTTGCCATTGTAATTCCCTCCCAAAACGTTGAAAGTGAATGCTCCGTTTAGAGAATGCCGAATAAGTCTTAAATGCCATCCATGAAGTTGTGTGCGCGGCTTAAAGCAAGCTTTAGGTCGGGAACCTCGCTAGAAAGCAAGTACCTGACACTATAAATACCCGATATGATTCGGAATGAATCATAATCTTATTGTAGCATATTCGGAAGTATCTTACGACTTGACGATTTCCTCTAATAAATATAACGGTTTTCATGCCCAAAAAGTTTAATTCCGAATCATATGTTAAGATTGCCACCATTCTATACGGAATTAATATATCCAGCATAACACCGAACTATTCGGGGGATATTATCACGGACAACCCATACAGTTAAATTACTGGTATCCAAAGGAGGCGTCGTCTCATGGACCGCAAAGAACAAGATATGCTGCCCCTTTCGCATGAAAAGGTGGAAGTAGACGGAGTTTACATCAATGAAGCTGGACGTGAGGAACATCTGCACCGGGGGCAACATTTCCCGGCTGATCCCGTTCTTGGCAAGTCGGAATGGAAACTGACGGAATATGCATATGATAATCACCACGAAGGAAGAACCGATGAGCGGTTGGTTCCCAAAGAAAACGACACCGACAAAAACGGCAAGATCAACAGCCCACGCAGACAGATCGAGGGCGGGTAGTCTTGTTTGTTAAACGTATGTAGTGCTAGAAAAAAACAAGTGCAGTACAAGCCATATATCGGCTTGTACTGCACTTGTTCCATTTTAAGATAAATTTCAATTTTTTTGTTAGTTTCCCCTCAAATCACTCAGTAGAATTTTCTGGGAGCTCTGTTCCAATAGACGAAATTCCTCGTTGATTTTCCGTTCTCTGGCTGCATCAGGCCGATAACCCGGAATCATTGCCCAATGCTCTCTTATCAATTCAATGCGATACATTGTTGGAGGATGATACGCATGATCCTGGGTATCACGTGTTACCTGCAAACGTTGAAGTCGAAGAATCTCTTGGCTTGGAACGGCAGAAATACGACTTCTGAATTCCTCATACAATTCCTTGTTGTACTGATATTCTGCCACTTGCTCAGCTGTAAGTGCAAAAAGGCCTGCCATCTCAGACTTTAAGAACAAAGACTCTACCGCTTTACTTCCAGCTGTCTCCGAAGCTTCATGATCTGCGATGTAGAAAGCTCGCTGCATCTCAGGCCTCATGCTCCAAAGTAATAAGACATATATCCCACCAACAATGGCAAGCAACAATAGACGAAATATGATGATTGGGAATACTACCCAAGTTAATAAACCGCTTCCCTCCGGATTAATCGTGTCGAGCCAGGAATGAAGCACGTGTTTGGCACGTTCAACGAAAGAGCTATTAGATATGTTGGGGTGTGCCAACTGACTCATTTGATGACTAATTGCGGCTACCTTCTCCTCTAGTGTCAAGGCTGCAAACAAAGGGATTCCCAAGACGATAGCTCTCTTTTTTCTTTTGAGATGTAGTACGTACCCGTTATATTCCTCATTGATGAGAATCATATCCACAGGCGGAACATTCATACGCTCCCCAATCTCATCAATCATCCCATACAATTCGGGAAACTCATCTCTTCTGATGATTCTACCTGGAAGACGTTTCCGATACGGCAAGATAATCGTAATCCATAGAAGTACCAGGGCAATACCTAATACAAAGAGCCAAGAAGAAGTGGTTGAAAAGAAATAAATTGCCAATCCTAAAATAGCTAATGTTGAGCTATGGACTAGAAGGGCAATCAAATAGGTAAATATACTCTTTTTAGTAAAGGGAATCTCTCTATTGATACTGTACTTGAATTCCTTAAGCAATGGATCAGAAGATTGTTCCCTTGTTTCGTTGTTCAATTTCTCAGATATGAATTCTCTACCTTGATCCCCTTCCCCATAAATGTTCCAATTACACTTCTCACACCAGGTCATGTACCCTGGGTTTACCTCCATTTGATGTCCGCATTCAGGACAATGCTCTTGCTCTGTGTGATACAAAATTTCTTCCACTCCTTGGTTAAACTTATGTACTAGGAAAATATTATATAAAAAGTAATCTTTCACTTAAAAAGATATTATATATCACTCTATATAAATCGGGGTTTAATGGAATATTTTGAATATGCAGAAAGTCTCAAATTGTATGTGTGTTTACGCACTTGAATTTCTAAATGAATCTATAGTCTCACATGTTTACCTATATATTATTTTCTTTTGTTCATCTGGAACATTCCTTAACCAAACCGGTTCAGTTCTGTCCATCTCCTTCATAGCTTAGTTAAAAAGGACAAAGGAGGCTGGACCGGATGTCCCCCATGAAATCGTCTAGCGGTCTGGATGAAAATATTGCCGGTATGCTTTGTTATCTGTTTACCTTTGTAGGTGGGATTGTCTTTCTCGCTGTGGAGAAGCGGAGCCGGTTCGTGTTATTTCATGCGCTGCAATCTGTAACGGTCTTTGGCATCATTATGGTCGGGCATGTATTATCGGCTTTCCTTCCGTTGTTCGGACCACTGGTGGCATCGCTGTTATCCCTGCTTGGTGTAGTGGTCTGGCTTATTATGGTCGTTACCAGCCTGCAGGGGAAATGGCTAAAACTGCCGTGGGTTGGCGATTTTGCAGAAAAACAGCTGCGTCATCTGTAACTTCAGGCAGAAGGTAGACGTGTTCCAAAAAGAAAAGACGATCCATTTCCGTTCAACCGGATGTGGATCGTCTTTGATTATAACGAGGAAAAAGAGTCAACCTCTCACCCTTGTGTCATGAACACGTGGCTTAGAATGCTTTTTACGGATCGGAATGAAACTTAGATAAGTACCACATCTCCATACCCATTCCAGCGGCCCATACTGGAACCAGCGCATCCACAGATTACTCGCGATGACTTGTACAATAACCATGCCAATGCACACAAGGGTAGACACCGTATACGATACAGCAGCATCTGCAAATATGAGTTGGTATACCACCAACAAAATGATGGTCTGTGCAATATAATTGGTCAGGGCCATTCGTCCGAATGCATGCAGGGGACTTAACATTTTGGCAAAGGTCATGTTCTGGTTCAATCTCAGTAATGTACTTAGATAAAAGATGGATACCACCGGACCAATTGCCACACCGATATGTTCTAATCGAAAAGCAGCATCCATATTGGCTTGCTCAGCAACAGGCAGGCTCGCACCAATCACTTCGTATAGAAACGGACTCATCGCATCCGGAGGAGCAACCCACCACATGATACCGATCCCCACGATAGAAGCGATGAATGAAATGAACCAGATTCTGCCCAGATACGGGAGTCCTTTCTGGATCTTCTCCATCAGTTGATATTGGCCTGCTGACAATCCCAGTATAATTAAAAAAGGAATCGTTAGCATTTTGACACCTATCGCGGCGGCCGCACTGAATCCCACCACACCGAGCACCAAATTCACAGTTCGAGGTGCCCAATATAACGGAATGACAACCAGCCCTATGATGGCATAAAGAAATAAAGCTTCTCCAGACTGATACTGTTGATGAATATATCCCAGCGCTAATAAAATAAGCATCCTGCGGATATAGAGAAACAGCTTGGTTTGACCTTTGGGAGCTGACCGGCTTAGAAAAAGATAAAATCCAAGGCCAAATAAAAAACAGAAGATATCGTAAAAACGTGCCTCCACCAAAAAATATAATGCTCGTTGGATCCAAAAATCTACACGAGTATCCGGCTTCAACATAATCCACAATGCCAATATATTTACGAATGGTAGGCCTATCAAGGAAAACCCTCGAAACAAATCCAGAAACTTCATTCGATCTTGTTTTGATACAGGTTGATAATTCATCGTTCCTCCCAGTGAAATTATTGTTATGTAATCAAAAAGCGATTGGATCACTTATCTCTTGGCTGTATACCCCCATGCATGATAACAGTCTATCCTTCATTCAACTTGGCTTGCCATCGAATTAGGTGAATAACTTCTTACATCCGGCATAAGGTCTTGTTCCTGTATTGTTCCTGTACAGCGGCACATTGGACGCTATGCTGATGATAAACAAAATAAAAAAAACACCGAAAACACGACTCTGTTGAGCCTGTATCTTCGGTGTTTCACATATAAAGAGGGCTTGTTCATGCGATTGAATATTCATAGCATAAATGATGTATGTCATAAACCATTCATGCTGTATATCTTCATGATTAACCTGATTCATTATCCATCTTGTGAATCGTCTATTTATAACAGTTAACATAACAATCCTGCTGGATGATAATCCTGGCCTAATTCGGTTAATTAAGCTGACTTGCCCGTCTCTCCAAGGATGGCATCTGCCTGTTGTTCAGCCATTTTGGCAGCCGTTTCCTTGGTACCCAGACCGTTGAACAGCAGGTTCATGAAGATCGCCGTGAAGCTTCCTGCAATGATACCATTACCGAGCATAATCTGAGCCCAGGCCGGTGCACCTGCGAACAACTCAGGTACAACGGTAACCCCAAGCCCCATACCTACAGAACAAGCGATGACAAACAGATTCTCATGTCGGTTCAGATCGACCTGACTGCCGATAATTCGAATGCCTGATGATACCACCATGCCAAACAAGGCCACCATGGCTCCGCCAAGTACTGCCCCTGGAACGAGCTGTGCGAGGGCTGCAATTTTTGGTACAAATCCAATGACCACCAGGATTCCACCAGCCACCACAATGACATCACGTGTCTTCACACGTGTCATCTGTACCAGCCCTACATTTTGCGAATACGTTGTATACGGGAATGAGTTGAAAATACCACCTAACACAATGGCTAGACCCTCTGCGCGATAACCGCGCGCCAGATCCTTGGACGACAGGTCCTTGTCCAGGATTTTGCCCAGAGCCATAAATACACCTGTGGACTCGGCCACACTGACAATCGCCACCAGAATCATCGTCAGGATCGGTACAATCTCAAATGTCGGTCTGCCGAAGTAAAACGGCTGAACAACGTGGAACCAACTTGCATCGCGGATAGGAGTGAAATTAACCTCGCCCATAAACCCTGCCGCAATCGTACCTACAAGCAGACCAATCAATACTGAGATGGAACGGATAAAACCTGTAGTGAATCGAGTCATTAAAATGATAAAGAGCAACACGCCGAAACCGAGCATGAGATTAACTCCGCTGCCAAAATCTTCTGATCCCTGACCGCCGCCCAGATCGTGGAAAGCAACGGGGATCAAGGTTAAACCGATGATCGTAACCACCGACCCCGTAACCACTGGTGGAAAGAGCCGAATAAGCTTCCCAAAGATTCCGGAGAAGATCAATACGAATAGTCCTGAGGCAATAATCGCTCCGTAAATGGCAGATACCCCACTATTCATCCCGATTAGGATCATCGGGGACACGGCCTGGAATGCACAACCGAGCATGACAGGCAGCCCTACGCCGAAATATTTATTTCCCCATACCTGAAGCAGTGTAGCCACACCACATGCGAGCAAGTCAATGGCAATGAGATAGGTTAGTTGTTCCTGTGTAAAACCCAATGCGTTACTGACGATCAATGGGACAACGACGGCTCCTGCATACATAGCAAGCACATGCTGTAGTCCGAGGGAGAACGTTTTGATTGGATGCCGATGACGCTGAAAAATACGTTCGCGTGCCATATTAGTTCGTGCCCTCCTCGTCCGCAAATGTAACCTGTCCATCCGACAGTGCCCCGATGCGAACCAATGATTCCACACGGTATCCTGCTTCTTTCAGCAAGCGACCTCCCGGCTGGAATGCTTTTTCAATCACAATACCGATACCCACCACTTCAGCTCCAACCTGCTCCACAATGCGAGCCAGACCAAATGCTGCTTCGCCATTCGCCAGAAAATCATCAATGATCAGCACGCGATCACCAGGCTTCATGAACTTCTTGGCAACGGTAATTTCATTGGTCTCCTGCTTCGTGAAGGAGTAGACCTTCTCTACCAGAATGTCTTCCGTCAGTGTGAGCGACTTCTGCTTCCGTGCAAAGATCAGCGGCACGTTCAGCTCCAACGCAGTCATGATACCTGGGGCGATCCCTGACGACTCAATCGTCAGCACGCGAGTAATATTCTCGCCTTCAAAGCGGCGAATGAACTCCTTGCCCACTTCCTTCATCAAAACCGGGTCCATCTGGTGGTTCAGGAATGAATCCACTTTGAGTACTTGCTCGGACAGGACAATACCTTCCTGTCTCACCTTGTCTTTTAACAATTGCATTGTAATTCTTCCCCCTGAATGCCCTCCGCACAGAAGCTCACATGCTCTTCCAATCGCATGGTAAAAAAGCAAAAAGCCCGCCTTTTCACACGCTGCGGAATAACCGGAGACGGGAAAGACGGACTTGTACGTATATGGACAAGCCGTATGGATGCTGCAAGTGTGCTGGATGGACAGAATGACAGGAGTTCAATCCTGCTCTGAGAAACCTCAAACAGTGTAATCGGAAACAGATAAAAGCCACTTGAACCTGCTCTTCAGTCAAACTGTCTGAGAATGATCTCATGCCAACCCTACAAAACATTGCAACATCTTTCCCGTAGTCCGATCATTCCGGTGATCAGGTAGAGACATGCAGGCCTATTCCTGCACATATACGAGTAACGGCATATTTAATTTTTTGGCTCCATGATTCGTTACAATGTATGATCGCGAACCTGAATGTAAAAGGTTAAACATAACTGACAATGTTAGAAGTATACCGAATCGACGCCGTGAAATAAAGAAGTATTTTCATGGAAGTTGCGGAAACTTGTCTTAATTTGCAAACAGGGGGTGATTGGAATGTGTTTTTTATGTACAATATGAGAACGGAAGCGCGGATCTGAACGGAGAATGGATGGAAACGCGGCCTAGATTTTGAATCGAATGATCAAAGGAGATATGCAAACATGAAAGGCGTACTTAACGAATTCAAGGAATTTGCCGTCCGCGGCAACGTCATCGATCTGGCGGTCGGTGTCATTATTGGGGCTGCTTTTGGTAAAATCGTCACATCCCTTGTGAATGATATCATCATGCCCCCGGTTGGAAAACTGATGGGTGGAATCGACTTCAGTCAGAAAATCATCAACCTGGACCGGGATATCAAAACAGCAAACGGACAGGAGATCACCACCCTCGCTCAAGCCAACGAAGCTGGGGCTACCGTGATTGCTTATGGACAGTTCATCAACGTCATGATTGATTTTCTTATCGTTGCGTTCTGTATCTTCATGCTTGTGAAGGGCATCAACTATCTGAAAAGCAAAGAACACAAAAAGCCCGAGCCGCAAAAAACGACCAAGGCTTGCAAGTATTGCCTATCGGAAATTCCAGCCGCGGCTACCCGCTGCTCGCACTGTACTTCAGAACTGGAAGCAGAAGGAACCGGCGCTCTAGCATAATTACAATGAACGTTTAAAGACGCACCGAGTTGAATTACGGATAAATCCTGATGCGGGGGACAACCTCTTACTTGCTAGGGTTTATGTATGAAAAGCTAGCCATATGGGCTTCATTAACTATGGGTTGCGTAGCTTAAAGGTTTGAAGGTTCCACCGTAAAGGTGGGGCCTTTTTTGTGCCTATCATACATGTATTACATATACTCCCCCATGAATTTCATTCGCGGCCATGCTCATGAATTAGAAGCGGCGTGGCAGCAAATGCTCCAGGATCGACTTCAGATCTTTATCTTCTTTGTAAACTTCTTCTCCAGTATCAAGCTCTGTCACACGAATATATTCAAAGTTTGCCGAAGCATCCACTGGCTTGAATAACAACTGGGCCTCATCTTCCAAACGTACATTAAATCCCATATCCTTAAACATGCTGCTTAACTGACTGTTAGCCGGTTCCTGACCTTGCCCTACAAATATAAGTCCTCTAAGACTTTTACGTTCCTGAGGTTGCGGATAAATCACCTGAAAGTGTACAATGCATTCCATACGATCGTTCCCCTTTCGTTTAATACATACTTTGTGAAATTTTGAACTTTAAAATCTGCTATATAAGGAGATACGTTTCATGACCCCAGAACGTTTCGACATTTATGACGATCAGCAAAATTGGATCGGCACTTCACTACGCAGCGAGGTCCATGCCAAAGGATATTGGCACCGTTCATTCCACTGCTGGATTGTGCGTGACAAAGGCGAGCAGCGACAGGTTCTTTTTCAGCGGCGGCGTGATATTAAGGATACCTTTCCCGGATGTTACGACATTACAGCAGCAGGCCATCTTACCGCAGGTGAACAACTGCAAGACGCCAGTCGTGAGCTGGAGGAAGAACTGGGTGTTTATACTCCATTCGAGGCACTAACCTATCTACTCACGGCTACACAGCAGCTCCAAGGAGAGGTGCGTGGTGTCCCATTCATAGATCGGGAATTCAGCGCCGTCTATGGATTATGTCTGAACCAGCCGCTCGAAGCCTACGTTCTGCAGCCCAGCGAGGTGGATAGTCTGTATGAAGTGCCGCTGGATGATCTACTCGCTTTGTTTCGTAATGAGATCGACGTCATTCAAGCTACCGGAGTTCAGACTCAGCCGTTGACATCACCGCCACATTCCATCGGTCATAAGGACCCATTAAGTGATCATGCAGCTGATGAGCCGGAACGTATCGTTCGCGAGATTCGGGCAACGGAATTTGTACCCCATGGTACAGCTTATTATACGGACGTGCTGGAAGCTCTGTATCACGTGCCCAAAGAGTGATCGTGTACAATCCTGTTCAACCCGATCTAGTTCAATCGAATGTTCATAGCTTCATTTTCTCAAAAATAGCATAACTTCATACCTTTACTATCGACTTGACTGGGAACAGATGCTGTGACGAACATCACTGTCATCTCTCAAACCAGCACAAACAGGCGTCTGCCTTTGGGCAGCGCCTGCTTTATGTACACACGTATTCGTTTCGTCAAGATAGGTACCTATGTGCTGGCATGTTCACTCCATCAGAGGTGATTAGTCGCCGATCTGTCTAGCTCTGGTCACCCTCTCCTGAAGGAGAAGACCAATAACGCGCAGAGAGTTCTTCGTACCGATGCCCGTAGCGGGACTCCAGTTCCTCACCCATATCCTGTTCAAGTTCGTACAACACCAGCTCTTGAGCAAAATGATTCAGCAGCAGTTCGGTCATTACCGGATGCTCCGTAACTAGTGCCTGTGTGGCGCATGATTCCCCGCGCATGCCTAACATGCACCAGCGGCGGTCCACCACCAGGGAAAATTTCCGACCATTACCTGTGCCATACAAAGGTAGTCCCGGCCAAGGGACAGGCTGATCAAGCATGCCTTCGCCACCATCACACGACCATAACAGCCGCACACCCCGAGCTTCAGCCTGCTGTAAGTCATTACGCAGCAGCTCTGCCTCTTCACGCCAAACGTCTACAACAATCTCATGCTGAGCCTCGGCCAATTCACGGCTCAGATTCTCAAACACATTTTTGTCCCCTTCGACGTTATAGAAGACAGGTTTCTCCGGTTCACTTTTGGGCATGCTGCTCTGAACATAATCCAGCGAGGTACGCATTTGATCAGAGATCATACGTGTCATCTCCTCTGGCTTCAGCACACTATACTTTGCCGGTTCCCCTGGACTACACCGCAAGAACCCACGCTGTTCCAGCCGTTGCAGGGTCGCATATACATTGGAACGGGACACGCCCAGCCGCTTCGCAACCTCATATCCTGAGGCTGATCCCTGACGGGCGAGTTCCACCATAATTTTAGATTCCATCTCGGTAAACCCGAGATGACGCAAATGATGCAGCAGTTGGTCCATATTCCCGTCCCCCCATGCTGTCAGCAACCCGCACTGCCTCAAAATGATGCGGCAGTGCTTCTACTGCATCAGATCAGATCTGTTCGGCACCACAGCGCGGGCACCACTTCGACCCTTTGGGTAGCTCGGCTGCACAAATCTGACAATTCACCATTTCACGTGACACTTCGGTCTGTACGTCCACCGTGTTCACGATCGGGTTGTTTTCTTTCCAGTAGCGGATGCGTTCGTCCAGTTCCTGCTGACGCTCACGTTCCCGTTGCATCTCTTCATCTCTGCGACGTTCCCACTCGGCATCAAACGCTTCCTTTTCTTCCTGGGTAAATTCCGTACTGTTATATTCCGATTCCGTTTCCAGATCCGCTATGGACGGAATGACCGTATGGTACGGCTCGTCTTCCTCCAGTTCCAACTCAGGTGGCGCATCGTAGAAGTCCGGCTCTGGAGTTGGGGTCTGAGCTACAGCTGCCTCCTGTCTTGCGGCTGTGGTGGCTCCTGCAACTCCTGCTGCTACTTTAGACGCTGCTGTCTTGAGTTCACCCAACTTACGTCCGCATTTAGGGCAGAAGTTGGCGTCCAGGGAAGCGACGTGTCCACACTCGCACAACCGTTCGTTCTTAAGTTGTGCAATCTTGTTGCGCAGACCATCAATCTCGTCCTGCAATTCGTCGCAGAGCTGCGACAGATCCACCATTTCTTTTTCTGCACGCGTCATATCCTGTGCCCGATAACCCTCATAGAAGATGCGACCCATATCTGTAAAATGGACTTCCTGTTCCTGTTGCAAGCCCACAATCTGGTTGTTCAGTTTCCCAATCTCAACGGCGTGTTGGGCACGCTCTGTTGCTTTGTTCGCTCCGTCTTTGATGCGCTGAAGCAGTTTCATGACCATTCCTCCTCTGTCCCGTCAAAACCAATATTATCATTTCTATTTAGTAGTAAATTAGCATATTACATCTTTCATGCAAAATGCTCAGGCATATAACTTATACGATATCATGCCAAAAAGTTGCGTAATCTCGTGCAGGTGCCCGTTTTATACCGATACTGGATGAAATCGGGGGCTTTCGTCAAGACCATATGTTCGGGTATAATGAAGCTTTGACCATACTTAACCGCCTGATTAGGCGACTAACTCTATCATACCAATTTACAATGTGATTGTGAAAAGGGCAAATGGTTTACTTTTAGCCGGGATAGTCCTATCCCTGAATGCATACAGAGGTGGATGAAACATGTTAAGTCCGAACTCAACGTTCTACCCCCGCCCGCTCGGGGTTACCCCGGCGGCGTCCCTGCCCCAGTCCCCGTCTGCTCCGCTGGAGACCAGTCGGCAACTCGTGGGCAATGATCAACAGGATGCCTTTTATTTTCGCTCGCTGGAAGAGGCAGGCATCAAGTTAAACGCACCACAAATCTCGGCAGTCCGTCACGGCAGAGGACCTATTCTGACGCTCGCCGGAGCCGGTTGTGGCAAAACAACTGTACTGGCTGCAAGAGCCGGCTACCTCATAGAGGTCAGCGGCGTACATGCAGGCAGTATCCTGCTGGTGACGTTCACGAACAAGGCCGCCACCGAGATGAAAGACCGGATCGCCGCATTGCCAGGCATACGCCCGGCAGCCGCGAGAGCCGTACAGGCTCGCACCTTCCACTCTTTTGCGCTGACATTATTGCGTCATTACGGTGTGCAGGAAGAGATCTTTGGCGAGTCGCGAGCCCAGCATACGGTCCTGAAGATGCTTCTTCGCCAAAATGGCATGAGTGAAGCCTTCCAGCCTGAAAGTCTGCTGGCCATGCTGTCCGCATGGAAGATGCAAGGATCGGAAACAACCGATCTGCCTGAAAAATCACAGGAAGAACGCGATGCCAAACGTGTTCTTCTTGGTTACGAAGCCTGGAAGCAGGATCGCGGCAAAATGGATTTTGATGATATTTTACTACGGGCAGCCGCGCTGCTTCGTGATCCTGCTGTTCTGGGGCCGCTTCAGAAGCGTTTCCAGTACATTATGGTGGATGAGTTCCAGGATACCAACCATCTGCAGTATGAAATTGTGCAAAAACTGGCTTCCGCTCACCGCAATCTGATGGTTGTGGGAGACGATGACCAGACGATCTATACCTTTAATGGCGCACGCCAGGAATCAATTTTGGAATTCGATAAAGTATACCCCGGTGCACGCATCGTGACGCTGGATATCAATTATCGTAGTGATGCACGCATTCTGGGACTCGGAAGTGAACTGGTCGCCCGCAATAAACGCAGACGTGACAAACGGTTACGTGCCGCTGGAAACCGCGGCGATGCCCCCCGTTTCGCTACACCCTCCAATGCGGAGGAAGAAGCGGCGTGGGTTGTAAACCAGCTGTGCCAGCAGGTTGAAGAAGGACAACACACCTATCGTGATATTGCGATTCTTCACCGGACAGCCAGCAGCAGCCGGGCTGTATTTGAGCAGCTTGTGTTGAAAGATGTGCCTTTTGTACAGCATGGTGCTTCTCCGGTGTTCTATGACCAGTCTCTCATCAGACCCCTGATGGATCATCTGCGTCTGTCCCTTGACCCACGAGCCATGGATGCTCTTCCAAGTGCACTGGGTCCGCTCTACGTCTCACGCGATGCGGGTCTGGAATGGATACAGCGTTGTGAACAACAACAGGCGAAGAAATATCCGCTCATCCATCTGGTGAAATGGGAAAAGCTGAAACCATTCCAGCAGGAACAGGTCAAAGAACGCATCAAACTGATCAAATCACTGCACAAACTAAAACCCATCATCGCCATTCAAGAGATGCGCAGGCAGTTCTACGACAAGTATATGGAAAGTGGTGATCCCAGCATCTTCACCCATTATAAGGAAACGATGCTGGAAACCCTGGATGAATTCGAAGCTGCCGTCAAAAAATTCGAAACGGTAGAAGAGTTCATTCAATTCGCGGATGAGCTGTCCCGCAGACACCGTGAGATGGAATCTTTGCGCCGTGCACAGGATAGTGACGCTGTACAACTGATGACGATCCACCGGGCCAAAGGACTGGAGTTCCCTTGTGTGTACTGGATCGGAGCCAGTGAAGGCATTGTGCCTCACAGTACAGCACTACGTCAGGATATTCCTGAGGATCAGAAAGCTGCGCTTGCTGTGCAGCAGACAGATGCCGAACTGGACATGGCGCTGGAGGAAGAACGCAGGCTCGCCTACGTTGCCATCACACGGGCCAAGCAGTACTTGTATGTCACCTCACCGGCGAGCCATCATGGAAAACCAGCGGATGTGTCCCGCTTCCTGCTTGAAGCCTTCGGCATGGAAGTTCCGGACAAACGCAAACCTCGTGAGGAGAGCCGGACGAGCAGTCAGGCTTCATATGGTAAAGGCAACGGACAGTATGCCCGCTCGTCCGGCTCAGGTGCCCGTTTAGAAGGTCGGGATGCGGCACAGCGTCGTGCCATCAGCCACAGTGACCGTCGTGACTACGAGGTCCACAACGAACGTGATGAGGATCGCCTCGGTGAACGGCGTGGTAGTGGGGAGATTCGCAACCATAAGGCATTCAGCACCACAGGTCTGAGTCCAACAGCTGCAAGTTCCTCCAGTTCACATTCGCACACTTCAGGTTCAGGTAATGCTGAGCGTACGGAGACCGTTGCGGTCTGGAAGTGTAGTTCATCCACCTGTAAAGCTTGGCTAAGACAGAAGCCGGCTGTGCCTTCAAAAGCAACCAAGAAGGCATCCTCGGGCCCTCCCGCCTGTCCCCTGTGTTCAGGATCGATGGAGGCCGGCACCCGCCAGGTGCCCGTAACGGGGAGATTTGGGAAATAACTCAAAGGAAGAGGTCCCTTATGGAGTTAGAGATGATTATTAAAGAGCGGATTCAAGAAAGATTCGACACCCTACAGGAATTGTACGATATGTGGTTTACCGAAAATCCGGCTTATATCGCTCCCAAAGAAAAACTTTTTCCACAATCACATATTGAGAGACTTAGAACCATTACTTATCTATTGGATAAAGGGTTCATCGTCGTTAATCCCGTTAAAGATGAACCATCACTCGTGTCAGTCAGTATTACAGTAGATGGAATTGACTTTTTTGAACAAAGTCGATTAGAAGGTAAAGGTAATGGCTGGTCATATGTGACTGAACATGTGGATGAGTAAATAACACACGAGCATAGTAGCTCGTTTCAGGGCGCTTTTTGCTGTTTATTAACAGTAGAAGCGTCTTTTTTCCATTTCAGAATGGGGGTTGGAATATGCAGGACGGCAAACAACATCTGTATGTATCGGTAACACATAATCTTATTGAGCAAACAAAGAACGAATCTACACCCTTTGAGGTGTTGGTGGATGACGAACAGTTGGGCCGATTGAAAGATCTGATGAAGGTGCTGGAGGATGACGATGCCTATACATTGCAACGGGCTCCGGTACCCTACAAATCGGCAGACCATGATGAGGCAACGGAGCAGTTTTCGGATGGCATGACCTTGCTGTACACCTTTCTGTATGACCACGGCACGCCGGATACCCGGCAGGCAATTGAAACCATGAACGTGCTTCCAAGGCTGCAGGATACGGATTATGATGACCCTGGATACGAGAATTCACCAATGAATAAATGACCTGATGCCAAAAAGCATGCGTAACCGCAGATCACGCGGAAGACGCATGCTTTTTAATATGATGAAGGACAACTGCCATGTAAAATGAACTCAATCCAGACGAATCTCCTGCCCTTTCTCAGCGGATTCGTAGATTCCGCACAACATGCGCGTGGAAGCCACACCATCCGCAATTGGGCTGATCGGCTCTGTACCGTTCAGGCAACAATCCACAAAGTGGTCAATCTGGTTCTGGAATGCACTATGAATATGGAGACCCGTATTGTCCGTCTGGGGTTCAATATTCAGGATGGTATTATTTTTCTCCGTGACGATCAGTGTCTCCGGCTCCAGTTCGAACCCACCACGTTCGCCGTATAATTTCACTGAAGATTCATCTCCGCGTGCATGCAGGGTAAAGCTCACATCCACCGCCAGCGAAGCCCCGTTTTCAAACCGAATGAGCGCATTCGCCATATCTTCTACGTCATTCACAGCTGCGCTGTAGTCGGCTGCTTTGTAAAAAGAAAGATGTTCGATATGGGAACGATTGCCCAACTTCCGATACGTATTACCACTGACCGAAACAGGTTTCGGCCTGCCCATGAGGTACCAACATTGGTCGATAATATGTACGCCCAGGTCAATCAGAGGGCCGCCGCCGGAACGGCTTTTGTCAGCAAACCAACCGCCCGGATTGCCGTGTCGCCGTAGAATGGAAGCTTTGGCATAATACAGTTCACCAAACTCCCCGGCATCAATGAATCTGCGCATCATCTGCATATTGTTATCATAACGCCGCACAAAACCAACGATAAACGTACGTCCGCTCTTCTTCACCGCTTCTTCAATCCGCAGTGCATCTTCCACATTGGTTGCGACCGGTTTCTCCAGCAACACATGCTTGCCTGCCTCCAGTGCAGCAATGGCAAATTCCGCATGTGTATTATTCCAGGTACAGATACTGACAGCATCCACATGCGGGTCCTCCAGCATCTCCCGATAATCGGTGTACACGGATTGAGCATCATACTTCTGTGCCGCAGCTTTAGCCCGTTCTTCGTTCAGATCGCAGATCGCATAGATGACGGCATCCTCGTTTTTGGCATAACACCTCATATGAAGATCCGAGATTGATCCTGTACCGATCATTCCGATGTGCAACATTTGTTTCGTGCTCATCATCGTCCTCCCTTCCTTTTCCACAGCTTCCACAACATCATTATTGTCTAGTCTGCCCGCAGCATACCTTCGTAAATACCCGGCGTTGAATTTTCAATCTTCACGGCACCCAGCGTCCGGGCATAGAAATCCACAGGTCCCGCTGATCCGATAATCGCATACCCGTAACCGTCCGCCTTCATCGCATGCATACAGGCCAGTAACAAGGCTGTGCCTACACCTTTGCCTCGTGCATCCTGGCTCACACCGGTCGGTCCGAAGAAGTTGCGACATGTCGCTTCGTAACAGGCAAATCCAATCATTTTCCCATGCTCAACCGCAATATAACAGGACACCGGCTGACGCGCAAAAGCGACATCACATTCATCTACCCAAGCCTGACTAAAATGTGACCTCACCCAATCCAGTACAAGCTGTTTCTCTGGGGCAATGGCTCTTCGAATCACAATGGAGGATTCCTCCAGCATTCTCAGTCCACTCTCTTGCTCTGGTAAACGATAGAGCGCTACCAACATATCACTCATCTAATCCGTTCCTCCTCGTACTTGAATGTGAAATAGGACAAAGGTTTGGCCACTTACCTGAAATTAACCTGATCCTGCTGCGGATAACCTGCAATACAAGCGATATTTCTAATTTAAACTAACCTACCGCTTACATTCATTGCATTTCAACTGCAACACTTAGACGATTTGTCCCGTCTATTAACTTGAAGCGCGGCCCTAAGGAAGATTTTACCGCGTCAGTACACAGATTAGAAGGGATGAATATTGATGAACAACAACATGAAAAAAGTAAGTGCACTGATGGCCCTATCCATGGCATTGGGTGGTGGAGCCGCTTATGCAGCAACACTGGACAACACAAAACCAGTCCATCAAACATCCGTTTCAGCAGATAGTAACGCAGCGAGTGTAGTAAACGTATCCGTGAATGGTGCAACCATCTCTGATGGTTATTGGAACAAAGATGGCAAAGTAGCCATGATCCCGCTGCGTGATCTTACCGACGCACTGGGTATTGAACTGGAATGGAATAAAGAAACTAAAACTGCAGAGCTGACTCGTGGTGCTCTCTGGACACAGGTAATCACAGGCAAGGATCAATATTCCGTGAATAAAATGCTGCTCACGCTGGGTACAGCGCCCGAAATCACAGGCGGCAAATTGTATGTACCGGTTTCTTTTGCTGAGAAAGCACTGCATGGACAAGTGAACACAACAGGAAATCAGGTGACTATCTCGAGTGAAGAGGACGTGAAGACGGTTACTGAACGTGGTGTCATTACCAGAATCTCGAACCAAGATAAATATAAGTCCATCCAGATTGGCGGTGCAGGTACGGATGGTATTGTGCTCAATCTGAGCGATGAGACAAAATTCATCTCAGTTGAGGGAAAAGAGATTGCACTGACTGATCTGGCCATTGGCATGAACGTGGAAGCTGAGCATTCCCTGATCACCACCCGCAGTCTGCCACCACAAACGCCGACCTATACAGTCACTGTGTTGGATGCTTCTACAGCATCTGAGGTACAACCTAAAGAGCTTCTGGGTACAGCGGGTACAATTGAAAATGTAACATCAGCTGAAGGCAGCATCTCACAGATTGAGATTACAGGTACACGGTTAACAGAAACCGCTCCTGACCATGTCGTGCTGAACATTGCTAAAGACACGCTGCTCGTGAACCACGAAGGTGAGACGGTGAAAGCTGAAGAACTGACCAAAGGCGCTAAAGTCATTGGGTTCTACAGCCCTGTGTTGACACGTAGCCTGCCTCCAATCGGAACAGCTTGGAAAGTGGTTGTTGAAACACCTGGAGCAGAGCCGGAAGCGAAATAATACGATTGGAAAAACGTCTGGCTGAAACACATGTTATATGTTGTTGCAGACGACCGTGTGCATCGCTTAGCGCGGGGTCATGAGTGTGGAGCATCATAATGACCAGCCATCCGCATGTAGCTCCTGACGCGCGGTGTAATGAGTTTGGCGCATCAAGAACTCAGCCGTGCGGCCAGGCGGCGAAGTCAATTCAAAATAACCTTATCCGCTTGTCTTTTGACAGGCATGGATAAGGTTGTTTTTTTTGTTTTGGTTTTGGTTTTTTAGAGTGTGTCTACAAACTGCTTCAAACCGAAGGGTATCTGAAACTTGTCCGGAGCAGACACGTGCGATGTGCACTGCATACGAAATACATTGCTTACCGAATGTAAGAGCAAGCGGAGTTAACGCTAACGAATCTGAGGCATCTTATTCAAGGATTTGAAGTACCCGCAGAAATCTAAGGAATCTCAGGCACGCTAATTTGAATTAATAGCTGTTTATAGCATTTTATCAGAGTAATTTGGGAAATAACGTGTCTGATGTTCCTTACATTTTAGAAAGAGGACCTTATCGCCAAATAAGACGTCCTGGGTTCCTTAGAAATCATCCGGATAACCGTCAGAATCAATCGGCTGTGACTTCATCTTCAACAATCGCTTCCACTTCAATCTCAACCATCAACAAGGGATCAATGAGTGCGCTAACTTCAACCATGGTGGCTACAGGCTGGATCTGTCCAAAAAATTCACCGTGTGCCTTGCCAACTTCCTCCCATCTGGAGATATCGGTCACAAACATCCGGGTTCTCACCACATGCGACATGTCAGCCCCCAGTTCTTTCAGTGCATTCTCGATCGTCTGCAAAACGAACCTTGTCTGTGCATACGGATCACCTGCCCCAACAACTACACCATCTTGCATCGCGGTTGTACCCGCCACTTCAATTCGGTTCCCTACACGGATGGCACGACAATATCCCACTAACGGTTCCCATGGGGAGCCCGTAAAAACCTGCTGTCTGCTCATTCTCTCGTCCCTCGCTTTGGTTGTATTTGTCTCTTCAGATTAAACATGAATTATATCAGTCCCCCATCATCTCAGACAATGGAATCAAGTTTAATTCTATCTTAACTCCAATAACATTTTTGCACAGAAAAAAATCCCCTGAATGACTGCCCATTGGTTAGAACAAGGACGGTTCATTCGGGGATTTATGAGAATTAGTATCTTTTCTTTTTCTTTAAGGATGAAACATCCAAATTACAACTTGATATTAGCCTCATCGAAGTATTCTTCTAGAGTTAACCCACTCTTCGCCACATCCGGTGCCAAATCTGTACCGATGTACCGGATATGCCAAGGCTCATAGACGTAACCTGTGGTATCTTCTTCACCTTGCAGATAACGGATGACATATCCGTATTCTGCAGCATGTTCAGCCAACCACTGGCCTTCCTTCGATGTGCCAAATACCTCTTCCAGCACATTGCCCACACTCGGACTCGATACATCGATGGCAAGACCCGTCTGATGTTCGCTTCGGCCTGGCACAGAGCTCACGCGATCCGTGTATTCTTGACCTTTGGTTTTGACATTATTGTTATAGATGGATACCTGACGCTGATATGAACGATAACCGGACACCGCACGAAGCTCAATGCCATCCGCTTTTGCACCTGCAAACAACTTCTCCAGCGCCTCCGCAGCTTCCTTGCGCATATGCCGCTTCTCGTGTGGTTCGTCGAAGGAGAACGGTACATTCGGCTCTACCAGATCGTTCGGCTCGTAACCGTCAGGCAGACTCCGTTGTTTGTTCACAATGACGGTCATAGACTCGGCATTGGTCACCACGGATTGTGCATCAATCGTCGTTTGCAGTGCGCTGATACTGCGTTTCTCCAGCAATGGGTCTTCCGCTGTCGCCCCGTTACCATTGTCCGAAGAGCCCTGCTCTCCGCCCGCTGAAGCATTCCCAGACTCGCTATCCGTGCCTTCACCGCTGTTGCCAGAAGATGATGTGTCATCCCCGCCAGCATTGTCGCCATCCGTTCCTTTATCCTCCGTAAAATGAACCGTTGTGCCGTCCGTCTCCTGTTGTGTGTTACCTGTTCCATTCGGATTCTGGCTTTCCTCTGTGCCTGAACCATTCTGGCACGCGGCAAGCAATGCTCCGCATATCATCAATGAGGACAGCATAACCACCATGCGGCGCTGTCTTCCTGTAGTTGATTTCATGTAAAAACTCCTATCGCAATAATATAAATGTTATATAGTTCTCAGCGTGCAATGTTCCCTGCGACAGTATACCTTAATTGGGAGCGAAGCTCCACCGGTAAAGACCTCCTTTAGAAGAGATCCGAATGAACTTATACGGGCTGTACAGCCTGTATGATCGTTTTTTAGACTTTTAGAGCAACATCCCCGTGCTGTACACAATAGAATTGAAATGGGAATATACCTTTATATATCCAATATGCAAAAAATTGATTATACCGAGATGCACTTTATTAATGAGCATTAGCATTGTTGGATAAAGACAAAATTCATCTTGTACCGGGAAATGAATTAAATCAAATAATGCAACATGCTGCAATAAAAACAAGCAGGGGTGATCTGAGATCTCCCCCGCTCTGATGGGTGCATCATTTGGTTGCCGGGCTGTCCGTCTTCTTCTGGACAGCCTGCCACATCCGCGCGGCTACACGCTCGCGGATCAAATCCAGCCCTGCGGTGGCCGGCACGCCCGGCAGCAGCGCCGTCAGCTCCGGCAAGGCCGGCGGCTTGCCCGGCTGCGCGAGGCGCACCTCAACGGCGCCAAAGCCCGGCCCCGGCTGGTGCATGGCGCCGTCCGCGGCGGCCTCGGCGATCCACTCGCCGACGGCAGCGCCGCCTTCGCCGCCGCGCACTTGCGGGCGGCCAGCCGTTTCCGCTGCGCGGCCGGGGCCGCTGGGATCATGGGCGAGTTCCTCCGCCCATGCCCCCAGCACGCCGGCGAGCAGCGCTTCGCGCGGCAGGCCGGCGTGCGCCAGCTGCAGCAGCGGCTCGGCCGCGAGGCGCGCGGCTACGGCGCGCTCAGCGGCCGCGGCATGCGCGCAGCCCGGGCGGCCGCAGGTGCATGCCACGGCCGCACTGGCCGTTGCTGCACCTGGCGAGCCCTCGGGCGCTTGCGTAGCCGGCAGCAGCCCGGCGAGCTCCTCGGACGCCGGGCCGCCGCGCAGCAGGGCGTACAGCGTCAGCGGGCGCTTGCGCAGCTGAGCCAGTACAGCCTCGCGCTGGGCTTCGCTCAGTCGGGCGGGCGTTCCCGTGACCGTGAACATGCCTGCGGCCGATCCGGTCTTGCCCTCAACAGCGGAAGCGGAAACGGAAACTTCCTGGTCCGCTTCCGCTGCTGTATTTACTTCTGCTGTCCATCCACCGGGGGACATATGCAGCTCGATCTTCCATTTTTCGCTCACAATAATCCCCCTTTCTCAACATCTATATTCCCCTGAATGTTCAAGGTCACAGCCACGTCTCACCCTGAAGAGAAATCAGGCCACGCAGCTCATCATCCGACATCTCGGTCAGCCAGTTCTCACCCGAACCAACGACCTGCTCGGAGAGTGCCTTCTTGCTCTCAATCAGCTCATCAATCCGTTCTTCCAGTGTTCCCTGACAGATCAACTTATGCACCTGCACGTTGCGATTCTGCCCGATTCGGAATACACGGTCCGTCGCCTGGTTCTCAACCGCAGGATTCCACCACCGATCATAGTGAACAACATGACTCGCCCGTGTCAGATTCAGACCCACACCTCCGGCACGAAGAGATAGAACAAACATGGACGGCCCCTCTCCTTTTTGGAAAGTCTCCACCATATCATCTCTTTGCGCCTTCGACACACCACCATGCAGGAAATAAGGTTCTTCCTCATATCGCTGTTTCAACCTCGATACCAGCAGATCTCCCATAGCAACATACTGCGTGAAAATCAAGGCAGATTCCCCGTTATCACGGATGGCGTCCAGCAGTTCAAGCAAACGTTCCATCTTACCAGATGCCTCAGCCTTGCCGTGGTCTTTCCGATTGCTGTCCGCCAGCACCGGATGATCACAGATCTGCTTGAGCTTGGTCAGGGAGGACAGCACAATCCCCTTACGGGCAATGCCATTTCTGCCGTCCAGCCCCCCCATCAGATCATCCACCACACGCTGGTACAACACCGTCTGTTCCGGCGTCAGGGAACAATAGGATTTCAGTTCAAGCTTCTCTGGCAGATCCTTGCGAATATCCGGATCGCTTTTCAGCCTGCGCAGCATGAATGGAGATACCAGTCGATGAAGCTCACGCAAGGATGCTGCATTTTCCTCGGATGGCCCCAGTCCTGTATACCGCTGGCGGAACGATGAAGCTGTGCCCAGATACCCCGGATTGAGAAACTGGAAAATCGACCAAAGTTCGCTCAGCCGGTTCTCTACAGGCGTTCCCGTCATCGCAATACGATGAAGTGTAGACAGACGCATCACGCTTTGCGCTTGTTTGGTACGGTAATTCTTAATATATTGTGCCTCATCCAGCACAATGGTGGACCAGTGCAATGAAGCCAGATCCGGGCCATCTCTGCCTGCCAGATGATAGGTCGTCAGTACAATGTCATGCGTCTGCGCTTCTGCCTGAAAATCATTTCCGTGCAGCCGTTGTCCGCCATGATGAATGTACAGCGACAGATCCGGTGCAAACCGCTTCAGCTCACGCTGCCAGTTTCCAAGCAGCGAGGTAGGACACACAATAAGTGCAGGCAGATGAACAGGCTGCTCATTCGTGTGCTGATCCGCCGTGAATGAATCATCTGATTCGTTCAACATGTCATTCTCGCGGGCTTCCTCTTCGGCTGCCTGGCGTTCCTCGTGTTTGCGGTCCAGTAGACAGGTAATTACCTGAATGGTCTTCCCAAGTCCCATATCGTCCGCCAGACATACGCCAAAGCCCAACTCACGCATCGCGGATAACCATTGGTAACCTCGTTCCTGATAAGGTCTGAGTTCACCATGCAATTCTGCCGGAACCTGACGAGGCTCAATGCTGCGAAGCACCTGTCCATCGAGCAGGAAAGCAAGCATCCCATCAGATTCGGCACCAAAGACGGAGAGGCCCTTCCATGCGGAATCCTCCCCTTCATCCGCTGCCAGATGCAGCCATTCGGAGAGAGGCATATATTGTTCTTCTTCTTTTTTCATATAACGCAGGACTTGGCGAATCTCTTTTGTATCCACTTCAATCCATTCGCCACGGAACATAACATACGGAACTGTGGATTCAGCCAGTGCTGCCAGTTCCTCCGCCGTGACCGGTTTACCATCCAGCATAGGCTCCGCTTTGAAAGCAACCAATTGTTCCATGCCCAGTGCCGATGTGGCTCCAGGCAACCGTTCTGTTCCCCGATTCAACATCTGCAGACGCAGTCCCGCACGACGTTTCCCGGCACGACTCCACCTTGAAGGCATGAGAACGGTTATCCCAGCCTTCTGCAAACGTGGAACCGCATGTGTGAGAAACTCAAAGAAACCCTGCTGCTCCAGCTTAATTTCCTCCGGACGAGCGGTAAGCAGCGCCGTCTCCAGTTCAGGTGCCATTTCTGCTGCTTGCCCGAGTGCCATCAATAATTGCTCTGCCGCCGAGGTATATAACACCTTCCCCCGGTCCAGATCTCGCTCTGGATGTGCCCAGATCGTCCGTGCAGGCAACCTCAAGCTTGGTTCCTGCTCACTGTCCGCCCAAAAGCTGATTCCCCAGATCGTTTCATGTTCGCCCAGCGGTGGCTCCAAGCGGAGCACCAACTTCAATTGGCCTTCAGCAGGTGCCATCTCTTCTGCTCCCACGATTGGCATTGACGTTCCACCAACTTCTTGCAACGTATGAATAAACGCTGTCATATCGTCCGTCGGCCCTTGCACCGTCACAGGACGGAACATCGAGATCAGACTGTTCCACCAGAGTTCGGCTACTGGCGAAGATCCGCGTCGATATGGGGTGCGGTAACGGGACAGTTCACTGTCCATGCCCTCCAGTTCACTTGTCACCACAGCATGAATCATGCCACTCATGAATGAAAATAATACCGCAGCCCCTGCTTCTTCACGCGTTTCCGGTTCCAATGAAGCATAAGCTCCAGGAGCAGCCAATCCAATTGGAGGCATCGCTTCAGCAAGATCGCGGAAGCGTTCGATGTCCTCCTCCTGCTGCAAGCGTGGCCGCCATACGCCTGTTAATGTCTCTTGCCCGGTCCGTCGCCGTGCTCCGGTCTTTGCTGCGAATTCAGCCGATGGAGCAATTGCTCCCCGCAACAGCAGCTCCTGTGTGAACTGCGCTGCTTTGATCCAGTAACGCATCTCTTCTCCAACCTGAATTCCGGCTGCATTTAACAAACGGTCATCCCATTGCAACAGCAGCCTGAAGGCATCCTTGGGCGAGACTGCCAATCCTTCCAATGTGCGTCCCAGCAGTTGACGCCGCTTCGTGTTCTTCGCTTCAGCCGTGTTCCTCAGCGGATTCGGCCAGCGCAGCTCCGCAAGACGCAGAGCGGCAGGCTGAAACAGACGACCCCCGTCGCCAAAATTCAACCTTCTTACCACGTGGCTCCATGCATCCACACGTGGTTCCGATGTTTCACCGGAAAAACAAAAAAATACGTCACCAAGCCATACTCCATACAGCGATTGCATCATTAAAGTCTCCCGTCATCCCTTCGCATTGTTACTCTCCATCATATACGAAAATGACCGGATTTAAAAACCTTTGCCCATAAAAAGTGGTTATTTCAATGGTTAGGGCGTGTCTGAAAACGCCCTAGCGGCACAAAAAAAATGTCCCTTCTCCCGAAAAGCGGATGAGGAACATTTGGGTAAACCGAAGGATAATACTGAATATTGAAAGAATTACGGATCGTTATACTCCTATGATCTGATCAAGCTGCCCAGTAATACATCGAGGTTCAAAATACCTGCACGATGATCTTCACAGAACCCGATTTTGTCAAAAACGCCAAGCATGAAACGACGGTGTTCCTCAGCTGGTTCCTCGAAACGATCGTAACTTACGACAGAATCGACCATATCTACGATCAGCGGTACAAATCCACCTTTGTAAGGCACCACAATAATACGTGTAGAAGAGGTATCCTCCTGGTCTGGCATGCCTAACAATACACGAAGACTCACCACCGAAACGACCTTACCGTACAGCGAAGCAAAACCTCGGATCTCCGGGCTTCCAAATGGAACTGTTGTCACCTGCACCATTCTGATGATCTCATGAACTTCATCAATTCGTAGTGCAAAGATCTGGTCTCCTACCGAAAAATTAATATATTGCATTCCCTCGTCCATAGTTATCCCCATATCCTCTCATTCCGTATAATCAGACTACTTTCGTCCCATTAGATGTTACTTTGGTGTATCGGTTATTTTTGACCAAATGTTTAGGCTTCAGATCAATTTTCAGATCAATTTTGCCAACTTCAACAGACGTTGCATTACGGTTGCTGTCTCCGCTCTGCTCATTTGCCCTGCTGTGGAGGGTGGTGGAAATCAGTCGTTTTAATATTGAGCGTAAGTAACCTGACATCGGATTGAAAAATTATATCCAAAAAAAGACCAAAGATCAGCTTTATGCCGATTTTTGGTCTTTTTTATCCCCATATATTATGGATCTGTTTCTATGTTTTCAAATACTTGGAACAAAAAAGCGTTATTCCTGTGGATAACTTGTTTAATTAGTCCAAAACGACTGTTTTATCGCATGAAAACACGAGTTATACCTGATTTGTGGATAAGTTGTGCACATATTGCACACATGCTGTGGATATCTTTGGCGTTTCATGTGGATATTCATTAATTTAATGTGGACATGTTGTGTATTTGTTTGTAAATCTGACGTAAAATCCGAATTTCCGCTTCAGTTATCCATTACTGTGGACACGTTGTGGACATGCCCAATTTCCTTCGCTGTAGTTATTCGACCAATTCACCCTGACGCATGATCAGCCTGTCATCGATGTACACGTCCGGCTTTTGTACAACTACATCAATATGAACACCTGCGGCAATCGTTCCACCAAATGTGTTATTGCTGCCAAAGGCCAAGTGAATTGTGCCGTACACCTTCTCATCTTCCAGCACCACACCCGTGATTCGCGCCTTGTTATTGGTACCGATCCCGAATTCGCCGAGAAAACGACCATCGCCCTCACCAAGCGTTTCCAGTAATTGAGCCCCATCTGGTCCTTCAGCTGACACCAACCGTCCTTCACTAACGGTCAATAACATCGGTTCACGGAGTGCCCCAATTCCAGCAACGGAACCATCTACAACAATACTGCCCTCGCCCTTGCCCTCAACGGGAGCAATATAAGCTTCTCCTGACGGCAAGTTGCCCGATTCACCAGGGTTCAAATACATACCTGTGCTTGGTACACCGTTACGATCTTCAATGGAAAAGGAAAGACTATGGCCCTGCTTCTCTATTCGCACATGGCGACCTGCGGTTAATAGAGCTGTTACCTTCTCGGTCAACGCCTTTACTTGCGAATATTCAGCTGTAATGGCTCCGTTCACAAACATATCCTCTGTCATGCCGGGCATGGTTGCCACTCGGGTCCCTGAAGCAGCGGCTTTTTTGCGTGCCTGGGTATGTGTTAATGAATATTTCGTTACACACACGGCTACATCTGCTCGAATCATGGCCTCTGCAATTGGCGCAGGAGGCTCTTCGCCGGATCTGCTGCGTTCCTTCATGATTAACAGGACCGACTCTGCACCAAGTGCTTTACCTGCCTCATAGATGGATTCAGCCAGATCCCGTTTCATATCGTCTGCGACAACTACCAGATTCTCTCCGTTGCGCAGTCCGAGACATTCCGTTAGCACATTTTTACTGATTTCCACACGTTGCTTGCTCATACATTCATCTCTCCTGTCTTTGGTTCAGCTCTCAAAAGTCGACTTGACCCTTTCGACAATTGGCACGGGATTCCTGCATTTCCAAACCTGAACTCACCTCAAGTTATCGGCCCATTCGGCGAGGATTGCAGCTGTTTCCTTATACCGAAACGTCGGAAAGTAATGTCCATAGGGTACATCTATCCGTTTGACCTGTGAGTTCATATCCTGGGGATAGTGATATTCCTGATCTTGATTGGCCCACACAACTAATACATTCTTGGCATAATTCTGACTTTCCATTTTCGCCCACAACGTTGATCTGGCGCCTTTCCTCTGACCCGAGTGGATCCAGCGCAACAAGTCTGCATGTGCTCCTGCAATGCGAGGGGACTGGAGGCTGGAGCGTATTCTCTTGCCCATGGTATCAGCCATAACACTGCTGTCGCCTACGCCACTATGTGAACTGAACATTTGATTCCAACTTTTCTCCGATCTGCCACGCAGCAGGGAGCGCATCACCCCTCTTGGCAAACGGGAAATCCATCTCAGGACATTCGGATTCGAATTGTTAGCTACTGGCTGAAGCAACCCCAGTCGAATGTCTGTCCGCCCGCTACGCATCTGTGCCGCAGCTGCAATAGCAGCCCCGATCGAATGACCAACCAGCTTCACCGGACCTTCAAACTCACCAAGAGCCGTAAGCAGTGCATCCACCTGACCTTCAAACGCTTCATCCCCCTGATGCACCGGAGACCGTCCGAATCCAGCGAGATCGATTAACCATACCGGGTTCCCGGTCCGGTCCCTAAGCTGTTTTCCTAAAGGTAACATCTCATCCGCAGATTGAAGCAAACCATGTACAATAATCCAAGGCTCTCCCTCACCCTCCCAACCAAGCATAGCCATATTTCCACTTCGAGACCGAATATAATCTGTCGGAAAACCCTCAGGTAACGGCGTATACCGAAGACGATAGTCTAGATCGGCTGTAACCAGCGGAAGCTGTTCCCGGATGTCGGGCCAGGATTGCCCCATACGTGTGAACAGAGCCTCCGTCTCTTCAACCGGGAATGACCTGTTGGTAATAAAAGCAACCGACTCCGCTGGAACACCACTGATGCGTGAACCACCTGATTTCATGATCCATTGAATCCATGGTAGTGGCACAGCCCCTTTCGGCTTGGGTACATCCAATTGCTGCGCCAAGAGTTGCAGCAGTTCCTTCATATTTGGACTGTCTTCCTTCCGCGCCAACAGTGGATAAGTTCCTCCGACTGGAGTAGCTTCCCTGGATAGAAAAACAAGCGTCTGTGCAACAATGTCATTCTCCACAAGCGGTAACCAATAGGATGAACCTCCCGGCACTACCGGCATAAGTCCTTTCTGAATCGCCTGAATGAGCAGCCCAATCCCACCCGTTTGCTCGGTTTCACCGGTGGGGCGTGGTCCAACCACTGTACTCGGATTTACAACGGATAAGGGATAGTGATGCTGTTCTGCATGCTCGCGAATATGTAGATCCGCATGAAACTTCATCTCTTCATACGCACTTTCATTGTTGTCCACATGCTCAACCTGTAGATAATTCCCCTGTTCATTCCGCTCTCCATAAGGACTCATATAACCAACAACGTGGATAAAGTGTCTCAATCCATGAGTACCGTGGATTTCCTGCGCTAGCTGTGCCACTTCTCTGGCCCCGTTCATGAATATCTGCTCGGCTACTTTTCGTTCCAAAGTGACGTCCATCGTTCCACCCGCGTGAATGATCACATTTGCTTCAAGAGCACGCTCCCGATCTACTGCGGTAAGGCCAAGACCCGACATGGACAAATCACCTGTAATAAAGGTAATTCGGTCAAAATCCTTCACTCCATAAGCCTTCAGCACAGTTCTGGCTCGCTGTTCCGAACGAACCAGCAAGAGCAATTGTGCGTCTCCCTGCGTGAGTTGTTTGACCGTTTCTTTGCCGATAAAACCTGTGCTCCCTGTCATAAAAATGGTCTTGGCTGTAATATCAGACTTGCTTATTACCTGATTCATATTTGTTGAATTTGCTGCTGCGTTTTCTTCATTGGATACACGGTTAGTATGTACAATCATTCTGTTACGGCTCCTTTTTAGTACTATACAGTACTAGTTATATTCAAAAAAAGAGCTTCGATTAACGAAGCATCTGACAAAACGTACGTGCCGATTGTTCAATAATCCCAACATCACGGGCAGTTCCCGCTAGGATTAGTGAACCTTCCAATGCGGCAATAAACAACAACGCAGCCGGTCCCGGTTCGATTTCTTTGCGAAATTCACCGCGATCCAAACCTTGCTGAAACAACTTCTCCACCATCGGTCTAAGTTCACGAAAGAATCTGGATATGCTTTCCTTCACTTGGGGTGCACTGTCCGGTGTCTGCATATATAACGTAACAAAGGGACAGCTCCCTTCGTAATTTCGGCCCTCAATACCTGCCGACAGCAATGCCATGAATGAGTAGATACGCTCCTCCACTCCTCGTTCACGCTGACTGAGCAGCAGGTACAGCTCCGACTCATACTGGGCAATCCAGTATTGTACCACGGCCTGGAGCAGCTCCTCCTTGTTTTTAAAATGATAATAAATATTTGACTTGGATACCCCACTCACTCGCACGACCTCATCCATGCTGACGTAGCTGTACCCCTGACGCAGAAATAATTGTGCCGCCACTTCAACTGCCTTGGTCCGGTTCACCGGATTGGTACTTTTGGATTTGGCGGGTCCCGTGTTCATTTTTGGATTTGTCATATTTAGAACTATACAGTACTAAACAGTTGAAAACAAGTATTTCTGTTAACAAAAGAGGACCTCCCACTCCAGCTACTCCATACTTGTCCACATTTAGAGTGTTATACACACAGGATATCCACATATAGTATTAACTCTGTGTTAAATACGTCATGAGATCATTAAACTGCTTTGGAGTTATCCACATTTCAGGAATATAGCTGACTTTGAACTTTTCAGAGAGCGTCATTGGCTCCTCGGAAAAACAAAAACAGGCCAACCAGAATAAGATTTCTGGCTAACCTGTTTCAATTAACTCATATATCCGATAGACTAACTTTTCTATCCGAAGATTTCTGAACCGTTTTTGGTAACCTGTGGATACCGTCCATGATCCGGATTATTTTTTCAGACTATCCCAGTTCTGTTGCAATGCGTCGAGCAATCCGGCTTTATCCGATTTGCCTGCAACGTAAGCCTGAATTGTGCTGCCATACTCTTGTGGAACCCCTTCAGGGAAACGATTGAAGTTCCAGCTGAGTGTTTTATTTTCCTGGCTATACTTCATGATCTCTGTGGCGAGGTCACCCAGATCCTCTTCGGATGCCGTGATGGAACTGAACGCCGGAATGAATTTGAATTCTTTTGTCATGTATTGTTTCCCGATATCCGAAGTTACGAGCCATTCCAAAAACTCTTTTGCTTCCGGTTTCACTTGGGAATTCTTGTTCACAACCCAATAGTTCGGCACGCCGACAAACAATTTGTCATTGGGTTCATTGTTAATTGGCATTGGGAGGATACCCAGATTCAGATCTGGATCGATTCCATCGATCTGTACTTGAGTCCAGTTTCCTTGTTGCATCATCGCCGCTTCTCCACTCGCAAACAACGTAACTTGCGTATTGTAGTCGGTTGTCAGCGGGTTTTTGTTGCTGTATTTCAGCGTTAAGTCGAGCAAGTTGATCCAGTCGGCGAACACTTGGTTGCCAGGAATCTTCTCCGTACTTTCGTTGAGTCCTTGGATGAATTTCACCGGATCTGCCTGATTTGCAAATGCGACGTTTACGTTATGATTGCCCAGCACCCACCACTCCTGATACCCGTTAGAGAATGGGGTAATGCCTGCGGCTTGAAGCTTCTGTGCCGCTTGATCCAATTGTTCCAGTGTCGTTGGAATTTCGGTAATACCTGCTTTTTGGAAGAGGTCTTTGTTATAAATGAAACCATAACCCTCCAGCGCGAGCGGCTGTCCATAGAGCTTGCCGTCTTTGGTCATTGGCTCTTTGGCTACTTCGAGTGCATCCTTGGCCCATGATTCTCCAGACAGATCTTCCAGATATTCAAGCCATGTATCCAATTCACGATAACCACCTACGTTGAAAATGTCCGGTTGTTCGCCAGCGGCAAACTTGGCTTTTAATGCAGCACCGTAGTCACTGCCGCCACCTACAGTCTGAATGTCCAGTTTGACGCCTGGATGGGAGGATTCATATTCCGCTTTGAGACGATTAAGCGCTTCCGCAATTTCGACTTTGAATTGGAAGATTTTAATGGTTTTATCTCCAGCAGCAGCCTCACCACCACCTTGTGCATCCGTGTTGACCGGACTGCCGCTCTTATCTCCATTGCCACAACCCGCCAGCATTACCGAAAAAGCAATCAGCATAAGCAACGTCAACTTTGTCATTCTTTTCATACATACACTCTCCCTATAGTAGTTTCAGTATAACCGTTCCACTAATGAATATTTACACTGGCACTCCGATGACAGAATAACCTTCCCTTGAAGCGTGTTTTCATTCTAACGAACCGAGCGCACGTTATTCGCACCTATTTGCACAGGTTCCAATTTTAACGAATCACAGCGACGTTATTTCGTCGATTTGGTCGAATTTTAAGGCTTTGACGCCGTTTTGTACCCGAATAACGTTGCTGAGATTCGTTACAATTTGTATTCCTTGATTATCCACCTATTAAGATGCGGTGGATTCGTTAGCGCTTTGAAAAAGGAGCATACCCTCACTTCACTCTGCAGAAGAAGTTCCTGGCTGTACAAGCTTCTTTATTGCTCCTTTCTCTTTATCGACGCTTTCCCTTCCCTAGGAGTCATGCCCAAGCTATGCGGGCATGACTCCCTTTGCACACCTCCATGCGAGGTGGGAGCAAAGGGATCAGGATGCGATGGAGGAGCGGAGCGTTCGCCTTTGATACTCGGTGGCTTCCTTGCCCCAATACATTCAGGCCACCGAGGAGCAACAGCGACCGAAAGCGCAACTTGATCCCGCCAGCGACCTGCACTCGCACTCTCCCACAGCGACCCTGCCCTCGCACCTTATCCTTTAACTGATCCAGCGGTAATCCCCTGAATGATATACTTCTGCATCAGCAGGAAGAAGATAATGATCGGCATGATGCCGAGCACAAGTGCTGGCAAGGCCAGATCCCATTGCTTCGTATATTGTCCGAAGAGTGCAAAGGTAGCAATCGGGATCGTACGCAGGTTGGAGCTTTGCAGGATCAGGGATGGAAGCAGATAATCATTCCAGATCCAGAGTGTGTTCAGAATGATGACGGTTACATACATCGGCTTCATGAGTGGAAATACGATCCGGAAGAATACTCCGTAGACCGAGCTTCCATCCACCCGGGCTGCTTCCTCAATCTCCAGTGGGACGGATTTTACGAATCCGTGGAACAGGAAGACAGACATCGGTGCCCCGAAACCAAGATAACAGATAATGAGGCCGCCAAGGCTGTCGATCAATCCCAGATTACTGGTTACAGTAACAAGTGGAATCATGATAGACTGGAACGGAATCACCATCGCGGCAATGAACATGCCGAACAAAATACGGTTGAACCGGGTATCGCTGCGGACCATTCGGTACGCGGCCATGGAACTGATCAGCACAAGCAACAGATTGCTGACCACAGTAACGATAAGCGAGTTCATCAGCGCGGACGGGAAGTTAATTTTCTCCCAGGCGTTCGCATAGTTGCCCCATTGAAATACTTCCGGCCATGCAGCCGAATTGGTGAGTAGATCACCGAAGGTTTTGACCGAATTCACGAACAGGAAGTAAAACGGAACCAGGAATAAAAGTCCAAGGAGTACCATGACAATCTCAGTTACAATGGTACTGAAGCGGTAATTTTTTGTCGTCTCCATTAGGCTTCTACCTCCTTGCTCTTCGTCAGACGTACCTGAATCATGGTGATGATGGCAACGATTATGAAGAACACGAGCGCTTTGGCGGTTCCGATGCCATATCTGTTATTTACAAAGGCTTCATTGTAAATATTAAGTGCAACCGACTCTGTCGATCCGAACGGTCCACCTTTGGTCAGTGACAGATTGAGATCGAACATTTTGAACGACCAGGAGATCGCTAGGAACAGACAGATCGTTACACCTGGCATAATGAGCGGAAGAATGATGCTCCGCAGTACCTGCCAGCGACTTGCGCCATCAATCTCGGCAGCTTCCAGCAGATCAGGGGATACATTTGTCAGAGATGAGATGTAGATGACCATCAGATATCCTGCGGTCTGCCATACAAACACAATCACGATTCCCCAGAAGGCGGTTGGTTCGTCTCCCAGCCAAGGAAGGTTGAAGAAGGACCAGCCGGTTACATCGCCTACTGCTGAAAACCCTTTCACAAATATGAACTGCCAGATAAAGCCGAGCAACAACCCACCGATCACGTTAGGCATAAAAAAGATCGTACGCAGAATGTTTCTCGTCTTGAGCGGTTTGGTCAGGAAATACGCCAGGAAAAAACCAATCACATTGGTCAGTACCACACCAACCACGGTGAAGCGTACCGTAAACCAAAACGCCGTTTGGAACTTGGGATCATTCGCAAAAACATGCACGAAGTTATCGAACCCTACCCAATTAATGTTCTCGGATACCCCGTTCCAATCCGTGAAGGAATACACCATGCCAAGCAGGAAAGGGACCACGATGATGAGAATAAAAAACACGATGGAGGGACCCACGAACACAAGCTGCTGTAACAGCTGTGAAGATTTGCGATGCTTCATATCGTTCTCCCCTTCTATAGATGGATGAAATTGGTCTCTTTTTCTATTAAACCCCATTATCGCCGAGGGAAACACCGACCCTTGTGAACAATTGGGGGTAAAATATTGTCCTCTCTAAACCTGCAACCAGAAGGGGTGTTCCGATGTCCAAATACTACAGTATACGCACCAAATTGATTGCCTTTATGCTCATTGCTACCACCCTTCCGCTGCTCGCATCGATCAGCATGACGTTTATCCAGACCAAAACGGCCCTACGGGAACAGGCTGTGGAAGAGAACAAACGCCTGATCTACCAAGCGTCCACCAATCTCAATAACTATGTGGATAACGTGGCCAGAGCGTCGCTCGCTGTGTATAACGACCCGAACTTTCTGCGTAACTTGGCAAAAATTCCTGGGGATTATCGGGCGGTTGCCGAGGTGTACACCACTTTGCAGACGATACGTGCGGCTGTGCCGGATGTATTCCAGCTGTATTTGCACTCTTTTGCCGCCAATCAATCCACCTTAATTACAAATCCCTTTCCGAAGCGGGAGGAACGCAAACAGGCCTATTCCGGCTCGCTTCATGGAAAAACAAGCGGTGACAGCCCGGATATCTGGGTGGAATCGGCCCATATGAGTCACACGTACGGATTCAAGGCTGCCTCCCCCGATGACCCTGCCAGAACGGTCATTACCCTGCATCGGGTGATCAAGGATATTCCGTCCACTGAGCGTCTGGGTGTACTCGCCATTGATCTGAATATGAATACCATTGCAGCAATCTGTAGCAGGCTGTATGATCCGGCTAAAGAACAGATCTATGTGGTGGATGGTCAGAATCAGATCATTTACCAAGGACGTTCCGAGGTCAATCATACGGATGCACTACGAGAGGAAACGGCTAGTGAACTGAATATCGCGCGATCTAGCGCAGGTACAGCCCAGAACGTTGCAGGGCATTTTGAACAGGATCGTTCCATGTATGTATACCAGCAACTTGGTAGCACTTACGCCGATTGGACCATCGTCAAACAGATCCCAAATGAGACGTTATATGCCAGAGCCACCACACTTACGTGGAATAACGCGATGATTGCCATTGCGGCACTTGTATTGGTCATTGTTGCAACCTTGTTCATCTCCATCCGAATCACCGGTCCACTCAAGCAACTCATGCGGTATATGAACCAGATTCAAGCCGGGCGTCTGCATGTGGATATCCATCTATCCAGCCGAGATGAATTTGGGGTGCTCGCTCGTCATTTCCGGGATATGATGGATACGGTAAATAACCTGATTTTGCGGGAATATCGACTGGAAATCGCCAATAAGACCAATCAGCTCAAAGCGTTGCAAGCGCAGATTCATCCGCATTTTCTGTATAATACACTGCAATCGATCGGTACACTTGCCCTTCAACAGCAAGGACAACGGGCGTATACACTACTCTCTAGCCTGTCCAAAATGCTGCGCTACAGCATGCGGGATCAGACCTGCGTGACCTTACGCGAAGAGGCGGAGCATGCCCGATTATATCTGGAACTGCAGCAGGAGCGGTTTGGTGACCGCCTTGAGGTGGATTTGGATTTTGCCGAAGATACACTGTCTGTCGAAATGCCAAGAATGACGTTACAACCTTTAATTGAGAACTACTTCAAACATGGGGCAGATATTCAGCCTGGCAAAGGTCACATATCCCTATCCAGCCGCCGGATCAACGATCATTGGATTGAAATCGAACTGAATAATAACGGCCCCTCCATACCTGAAGATAAATTACTGGAGATCCGCGAATGGCTGCATCCAAGTCATACAACAACCGGGTTATCCACACAAGAATCCGACGAGTCTGAATCCATCGGTCTACGAAATGTAATACGCCGACTTCAATTGAACTCTCATCCCGGTCACTCAGCCAGGCTTGAGATCAACAATCAGGAACCCAATGGTGTGAAGATCACGGTTAAACTATACGCGGGAGAGTGAACAACATGAAGGCACTGCTTGTAGATGATGAAAAACATGTCCGCGATGCCATAAGGTTGCTTGGTCATTGGGAAGAGTTTGGCATTGATACATTACTTGAAGCAGCAGACGGGGATGAAGCCATCGCCGCCATCACGGCACATCAACCTCAAATCATACTCAGTGACATGCGTATGCCGGGCAAGGACGGTATGGCATTGCTTGAATGGATATCGGCTCATACCCCGCACAGCAAGGTGCTGGTTATCAGTGGATATGATGATTTTGAACTCGTGAGGCATGCAATCAGACATGGTGGCATGGACTACCTCCTGAAACCTGTGGAAGCAGATGAGCTGAATGCATCTCTATTAAAGGCCGTTACAGCTTGGGAAGAGGAAGACGCCATTCGGATACAATCCACCAGGCAATCCATTGTTGTTAATCGAATGCGCCCCCACTACCAGGATCGTCTGCTCACCGAACTTGCCGTCGGAAGAGGCAGCAGCCCATCACACATGCAGCGATTGCAGGATGAGTTAAATCTCCCCCGTCTAATCTCTGTCTGTAGTGTCGCTGTCACCAGCCTGTCCCATCTGGATGCAGATTGTCTGGCAAAATACCGCAGTCAACCGGACCTGCTTGTGTTCTCGGTGCTCAATATCTGTGCCGAGATGTTATCCACACCAGACGAAGGCGTAATGTTTCGTCAGTTGGATCAACCGGACGAGATTGTTCTGCTGCATTGGGGTCCATCCACTTCATTGGAACATATTCTGGACAAGGTCAATCAGGGATTGGAGCAGACGATTCAGCGCCGGCTTCATTTTGGCATCTCCACCTGTGAGTCCTACCCTGGCGGAATCTCAGCGGCCTATCTGGAAGCAAGTTCAAGGCTGTGGCGACGTAATGCTGTGCAAATTAAACAGCGAATCCATGCCTCAGTGGAATCATCAAATGGAAATAAAATCAGGCGTTTAACCGCCCATGAAGAACCCCTGCGTATGGCAGCCATGAGTTGCCGGGCTTCCAGTGTATCTGCTGCGGTCGCCGAGTGGCTTGACCCGATTACTGATCTTGCGGTTGTCAGTGCTGAGCAGATCCAGCAATGGATCGATGAGCTGGAATGGATGCTGAGCCGATGGCTTGATGATACGGCAGGTTCGTCATTCCATGAGGAAGAAGTGACGGAGGAACAGTCTATTCCCTTTGCCGAGTTACCTTTGGACGCTGAAGGACTGTTATCCTTCCCCCTGCTTCGTTCATCATTGGAACAACGACTGCTTGCGGCCGGTAAGGCGCTCACCGCTCATCACCACGCCAATCCTGATCCCATGAGTGAGATTGCACGTTATATGGACGCCCATTATCAGGAGGACCTGTCCTTACAGCAGATTGCCGCGCGTTTTTATCTGAGCCGGGAGTATATCTCCCGTAAATTCAAACAGCAATTTGGTCTGAATTGGTCGGAATATCTGGGCAAACTGCGGATCAACAACGCCAAGCTGTTACTGCAAAATCCTTCCCTGCGTGTCGCCAAAATCTCGGAGATGGTTGGATTCCAGGATGAAAAGTATTTCAGCAAAGTGTTCAAAAAGATGGAAGGCATCACGCCAGCGGAATATCGTAAAACATTATTGGAGGCGGGTACGTAACGAGTATTTGATCCGAATTAAAAAAAGAGTACTCCCGGCATGGCCCATCGGAAGTACTCTTTTTAATTTTACTTTTACAGAAAATAGCCTATATCATGACGACTTGTTGGCTCTTTCTTTTCTAAGATAGGATACGCTCCGAAAGATTGCGGCTACAGCTACACCAAAGTAGAGATAATAAACTTTATTTCCCGTTGTATGAGCTGCTATGGAAAAGAAGATAATGATGAACGGTACAAGTATAATATCCAGATAGAACATGATCTTCCGGTAAGTAAGGATACTCATAACCCCCTTTTATTTACCAAAAATGGTTTTATTCATTATATTAGATCATAACATAGATACGTCCTAGTCCGCTCACCGATCCCGCAAAATCACCGCAGGTACAAGTCGAATGTAGATTAGCTCCCCTGCAAGCTCCACCATCGTCTGTGTAACGATGACTGCCGCAGCTATAGTTGCCCATTCTGGCGGGAGTGCCAGTGCCAGCGGCAGAACAACCAGCGAATTCCGTGTGGCTGAACTGAAAATTAACGCACGCCCTGCGCCTGGATTCAATCCAAACCAAGTAGCAATAAGCAGAGATATCCAAGGCATAATGATCAGAAAAGCAATGTAGATCGGGATCACGTTCACGATAATCGCCATATCATTGTAGACTTTGCCAATCTGGGAAGCGACAACCACGATCAGCGCAAGTGCCATCATCGGAACCGGGAGCCATGCCGTTGCATTTATGACCCGCTCCCCGCTCGCTTTACCTCTTGAGAGAAATTGTGTAACAACAGCGAGCAGCAGTGGAATAACGATCAGGAACAGAAAAGCCTCCACAAACGGCCCAACCTGCATGACCTGCGCTACCTCAGCACCCATCAATAACCATAAATAAAACGGCAACAGGATCATTTGTATAACAAATAAAAGGGGTGTTGCCGCGAGCATCAGTTTCTCATTGCCCCTGCCGAGCTGTGTGAACACAATGACGTAATCTATACAAGGCGTTAACAGCACCAGATAGACTCCGATGAGAACGCCGGGTGATTGCGGAAAGACCAGTGTAAGCAACCATACGACTACAGGTACAACGATAAAATTAGCCACTAGTAACGCGCCCATAAATCGCAGGTTGGACCAGGATTCTTTTAACTGTAGAAAGGGAATCTGTACAAACATGCTATATAACAGAACAGCAAGAACCGGAGAAACGGTGTAGTGTAAAACATTCCCCCATACCGGATTACTCAGCCCTATCGCTGCTCCTACGAACAGTGCAACTACATAGAACCAAGTTTGCTGTTGCTCCATCGTTTCTCTTGTGAGCATTCTCTTCCTCCTCTTCCAGTGGGACATCGTGGGCATGGACATATTTCTGCTTCGTTTCGCGTACATTGGGACAGAGTGCCGTTCCAATATAGCGGCAGAGCACAAGGATCTGAAAGATCAACTTGTGAATTTTTTGCGGCTGTTATTAGAATGTGCAAGAACTGGGTATATTCATTGTAGACTGACCCGTGGTTCATTCATTCGTTAAACCAAGGAGGAAACACAATGTCACGTAACAATCCGTACAAGTGGTTAAACGCCATTGGTTTTATCGCTGTAATTATCGTGAACTACCTCTCCAACGCTCTGCCGATCGGGGGCAAGACCAATAAAGAAGTATCGGATATGTACCCTGTGCTGCTCACACCTTCTGGTTATGCCTTCTCTATATGGGGTTTGATCTACCTGCTATTAGCAGGGTTTGTGATCTATCAGTTCGTGCCCGCTTCCTGGAAAAGGGATTCGATTACCCGTCTCGGGTATTGGTTCCTGGCAAGCTGTGCTTTCAACGTAGCCTGGATTTTTGCTTTTCAAAACTTGCAGACCGGTCTCGCTTTACTGATTATTGTACTGCTTCTGTTGTGCCTGATCATGCTGTATGTAAAAACACGTACCATTACGGTTCCAACCACTGCTGAGATCTGGCTTGTGAAGCTGCCATTCAGCATCTATCTTGGATGGATTAGCGTGGCAACGATTGTCAATGCAGCTGTACTGTTATATAAAATTGGCTGGGATGGTTTTGGTATCAGCGAACCAACCTGGACGATCATTATGCTGATTGTCGGTATGGTGCTGGCTGTTCTCGTTAGCTTCCGTTATCGCGATAGCATATACCCACTTGTATTCACATGGGCATATATCGCCATTGCACTTAAACAGAAGGATGTCACTTCCGTATATTATACGGCAATCATCATTGCGATCGTCCTGGCCATCTATGCGGTATGGCTGTTCTTCGCCCGGAATCAAGATCGCGATTGAGTAGTTTACTTCAAATATAACGCTTAAATATAACGAAAACACGTAACGCAAACAGCCGATTCTGGTCTTCGACCTGAAATCGGCTGTTTATGTATAAAAGAACGAATAAGGTTGTCCTATTTCAGGGCAATAACTTCAATCTCCACCAGTGCATCTTTTGGCAAACGAGCAACTTCCACAGCACTACGTGCAGGATAAGGCTGTTCGAAGAACGTGCTATACACTTCATTCACAGGAACGAAGTCGTTCATGTCCTTCAGGAACACCGTCGTTTTCACGATTTTATCCATACTTGTACCTGCTGCTTCAAGGATAGCCTTCACATTGCTCAAAGACAGACGTGTCTGCTCCTGTACATCTGCGCCGAACTCTCCCGTTTGAGGATTCAGACCAAGCTGTCCGGAAGTGTAGATGAAATCGCCTGCATCAACGGCTTGACTGTATGGACCAATGGCGCCTGGCGCATGATCGGTAGAGATTGGTTTTTTCATGGACGAGTTCTCCTTTGTGTTCGTTATCCTGCTGCCGCATGGAGTCAGGGTTCGAACTCATTTTTGTTGCCTATTATACCACGATCTACCTCAAGCGAGAAACGCTCCTCACTAGCCACATGAAGTAAACAGCTCGTTCAAAGGTTTCTTAGCCCCCGTCCACACCAAGGACATGAATGACTTCATTTGAATACACATGGTTTCCCTTGGCTTGCACCAGCGCAATATTGGTCATGGCCTGTGCAATAGTTGCGGCGTGGACCGCCCGGTATTTGTCCGCTCTGCCTTTCATCCAGCGATCCAGAAACTTCATGGCATAGGCAGCCATCTGCTCACCAAACCGCTTCTCGTTTCGATCTCCCAGAATTAAGGAAGGGCGGAAGATATGCAATGACGGAAAACCGATATCGGACAATGCATCCTCCATTTCCCCTTTGGTTCGACTGTAAAAGACCCGGGAATCTGCACTCGCTCCCATGGAGGAGATCACCAGCATCTGTGATATACCATGTTGCTTCGCAATCGTAGCTGCACGAACCGGGTAATGATAATCTACCTGACGGAAATTGTCCTGACTACCTGCTTTTTTGATCGTTGTCCCCAAACAACAGTACAGGTCATCGATTCCATCGAATAAGTGATCTTGGCTCTCCAGCTGTTCCCAGTCCACCACATGCTGTTCCAGTTTGGGATGTTGCAGCTCAAGCGGACGTCTAACCAGAACGCGAACCAAGCTGTATGCTGGGTGCTCCAGCAGACTATGAACCAGTAATTCACCTACAAGCCCCGTGGCTCCAATCACCATGGCTTTCCGTTCGAGACGATTCAAATACATCCCTCCACTTCGCCATCTTTTTTGAAGTCATACCAGATACATATGATCAATCTAAATATTTACAAGGTTGTTCTGTCATCGAAGTGCCAGTGTAAATATTCATTAGTTGAAATTATAACGTTTCTATTTTAACAGTACACGACGACCAAGGGTAAATGTCAGAATCAGCATCACGACACCAACCCCCATCTGAAATCCATAGGCTGAGATCCAGGCCAGCGCATCGGACCAGGTTTCCATCTTTTCATACAACCAGCCACCCAACAACGGCCCAAGAAACGAAGTGACTCCGGTCAGAGCCGAATACACCGCGACAAACATCGGTCTTTCACTTTTGGGTGTATCTCCAATCGTAAAGTTAAATGCCAGCTGGTTGAATCCACCTACACCGATCCCAAGGAAGATATGAGATAGAAATAGTGCGATCAATACGGGCATGAACGACATTAAACCCCACGACAAACAGGAGAGTGCAATGACTGGCAATGTCCAAAATAGGAGGGTTTTGTTGCTGAATCTGGCATTCAGATTACCCCAAACATAGAACCCGGCCATCATGACCAGCGTCTGGACTACCGTGATCAGGGATACCGTCTGATAATTGATGTTCAATAAATCGAGCATAACATAGGAATAAAGCGGAACAATCAAGGTCTGGATCAATAACCATGAAGCCAGGAACAGCGTTGCTTTCAGGAAAGAACGATCCTGGAACGGCTTGATGAACATGCGCCAGAAAACCTTTTCGGTAGAACGTTCGAAGGGAACGTCCGGATAGAAGAAATAGATGACTGTATTGGCAATAGCACATATCCACACCGGAATAAACAGGATCAGAAAGCCCATTTCTCCCGGGTAACGGTCCAAAACAATACCGCCTGCAAATAAGCATACGCTTCCAAGAGCATTCAGAATCGTATTTCGAATTCCAAAATAACGCCCTCTCACCTTAGCAGGTACGATATCGCCAATCAGTGAAGTCCAGATCATACCGCCGATGGTATTTGATATAAAAGCAATCGTATACACGCCAATATATACACTTACCCACCACTCTTTGGGGAATATAAACGGGATCAGTCCCGTTGCACTCCACAAGATGCGATGTGTGCCCACAAATAACAGTAGCATGCGTTTACGACTGCGAATACGCTGCATCCAGTAAGCTGCTCCGATCTGGGCAATGTTCACAAACGTCGTAATCGCGAGCACAAAGCCGATATGTCTCGACCCGGCCCCAAGGTACAGCAGAAATCCGGTTAAAAATGGGCCTCCCAGCAAGGTCTGTAAAATAATTGCCGGTACACCCTCCCATGTTGCAATCGATAAATTCGTGCGTTGTGTCGAACCCTTGCGCCGTGGTTTGCTTGCTAACGGGGGAGGGTTAACGTTGACCGTCTTCTGTATGGGGATACACTCCTTAGACCGGGTCTCAAAAGCCGGTCGATGCTAGTTGTCATCCCAAATTCTACTCACGGCGCGAAGGTTGTCAACTCATTTTTTCACGGTCCAACGGGAGATAGAGATGGAAGGTGCTTCCTTTACCTTCAGCGCTCTCCAGTTCAATCGATCCCCCCAGTAATCTCGCTAAATCCCGACTGATCGACAGGCCTAGTCCGGTACCGCCAAATTTTCGACTAATCGACCCATCTGCCTGCTGAAATGCTTCAAATATGGAATGATGCTTGTCCTCCGAAATACCAATGCCTGTGTCCTGAACGGAGAAAATAAGCCATCGATTCTGAATACCTGCATTCTTAATCTGCTTGGTGCTTACGATCAGCGTGACCTTCCCTCGGTGAGTGAACTTGATGGCATTGGACATCAGATTCCGCAAAATCTGTTGAACCCGCTGGGGATCAGACCAGAGCGTCTCGGGCAACCCCTGTTTTTTGTCCAGAACCAACTGAATTCCCTTTTTCTCGGCAACGAGTTGAAAGTGGCTCATGGCATCTTCTGTAAGTTGTGCGACACTGATATCCTCCAGTACAATATCCAGCCGCCCCGCTTCTACTTTGGAAAGATCCAGAATATCGTTAATGAGCGTGAGCAGTTCCTGCCCGGACTGGTCGATCATATTGGCAAAACGTACAATATCCTCCTGATCCATCGTGTCGGCATTCTCGCTGATCATCTGGGCAAAGTTAATGACACTGTTCAGTGGTGTACGCAGTTCATGGGACATATTGGCTAGAAATTCGGATTTGTACTGTGAGGCAATCATCAATTGTTTCGCTCGATCCTCCAGTACAATCTGGGCTTTCTGTAACTCTTCCTTTTGCACAGACAATAGCCGGTTTGTACTCTGGATCAGTAAAATTCGATTCTGTTCATTCTGAAAATCACGTAAAATAAATGCAAAAATAAGGCTCAGCAAAATGCCTGTAGGGAGTGTATAAGGCATAATATGTGAAAAGAAGTATGTAGCCGGGATCACACCAACGATAGCAATGTTTACACTATTGACCACATTGACGATAACTGTAACAAGGATTCCTTTAATAATCAGCCTGTAGTTGCTGCGTCTCATCCATATATTCAGACCTGCACATATCACGCCCAAAACAGACATGTTAAGTACTGCCGCCAATGTAGCATCCGTGATGCCAAAAGTCAGCCTCGACAGCCCAATTCCAATACCCACGATAATTACGCTATAGGGTTGTCTATACGTTAGAACGGCTACAATTAAAGGAACATATCGAAGATCAAAGACCACTTCATCGGTGAGTTGAAACCCAAAAACCGTACTGATCCAACCTGCAAAAATAAGGACAAGCACGGAACTGATCTGCTTCACTTGGGAAGAGGTACGTATTACGACATATTTATAGAACACACTAGCAAGATATGCAATGGTAATAAGCATCCCCATATTCAATACGAACATTTTTGAAAATTGCATTCACTCACTCCTGTTGTACCGACTTTACTGGCCAAAGTGCCTTCGTCCGTATGTGTCTCTATCATATCATGCCCATTGAAACTTCGGCATTCCTTCTTCGTCAAAAAAATACACAAAAATACACAAATCAGGATTCAATTTGTGCGCTGGTCGTAGTAGAATATATTGTTGTTTAAATTTGAATTAGTTATTTGCTGGGGTCATGTTCCTCTGGAGCATGAATGAAAGGAGAAAAGGTGTTGTGCAATTGTTAAAAAGCAAATCCTATTGGCTGTCATTGAGTTTAATGCTGTCTTTGGCCGTCATGGGGCTCTTCTATGATATTCTTAATAGTCCAGAACGCGGGTTCGTAGTGCTTGATTCGCCACTCGACCGGATCATTCCCTACGTGCCTGGCATGTCCATTCCATATTTGGGCTGGTACCCGTTTGTATTCGGTGTGCTCGCTTACCTGTGTGCCAAGGATCGCCTGACGTATTACCGCGTCTTGTTATCCATGAATATCTGTGTCTGGATATGTTATCTGATCTACTTCAACTTTCAGACCATGGTACCGCGCCCGGAACTGACGGGTACTGGCCTGGGAGCATCTGTTCTCGGATGGCTCTATAGCCAGGATCGTCCTTATAATTGTTTTCCAAGTATTCATTCTCTTCACTCTTATCTGGTTATGCGTGCTGTTCTCTCGGTTCCAAGTATCCGCAAACCCATCAAGATTTTGGTCGCCGCCGGGGCAGCAACTATTATAGTATCCACGCTAATGATCAAACAACATGTGATCTATGACGCCTTGGGTGCAGTCATACTCGGCGAGTGTGTTCTCACCATCATAACAGGCCTCGCTCTTCACCGGAGACGCAGAAAAGAATCGAAGTGGACAGAGGGGATCAGCTGATCCCTCACTTCGATGGTTTCTGAAGATGCTGTTGTCGTCTCCATTCATCAATAAACAAACCTGCAAAATAGGGGTCCCATTGGGTCCCTTTTCCTTCTTCCAAAATCGTTAGCGCTTTCTCATGACTCATCCCATTCCGGTATGGTCGATCAGACGTCATGGCATCAAAGGCATCCGCTACCGCAATGATGCGGCCAAATAGCGGAATCTCATCGCCTGCCATCCCATCCGGATACCCTTTGCCATCATATCTCTCATGGTGAGATCGTACACCAGGCAGAAAGTCAGCCATGGCATCAATGGGTTCTATCTGGAGCAGAATACTCTCTCCCTGCACGGGATGTGTACGAATAATCGCGAATTCCTCATCGCTTAGTTTTCCATCCTTCAGCAGCACCTCATCAGGTATGCCGATTTTCCCGATATCATGGAGCAGGGCTGATTTGTACAATAAATCCGCCTGTTCCTCACTCATTCCGCTCAGCTTACCAATCATCAGCGAATACTCTGCCACACGCATGGAATGTCCTGCCGTGTACTTATCTCGGGCGTCTAAAGCAGCAGCCAGCGTAGAAAAATAACTTTGCAACAGCTGTCGATTGCGCTCCTGTCTCATCTCCAGCCGATTAATCATCATATTAAAGCCGGAGATCAGTGCCGAAAACTCATCCGCATATAGATCCGGGGCTCGTCTGCCAAGATCTCCCCCCTGAATTCGGTTCATCTCATGCGTCAGTTCAGCAACTGGATCACGAACATCACGAATCAACAGCCAACTTCCCACCAGCGCAAACCCCGCGCCCAGAACAACGATGAGAATTCCCCACAGTATGTACTCTTTCGCAAATTCACTGTCCATATACTGAAGTCTGATATATGTAGCCAGGAAAAATAGAAATAGAGGAAATAAGCCAATCAGTGCCGTACTTAGCTGAAATTTACGCTGGATCGATACCAGGATTCGCCCTCCCAGTGAAGGTTCCATCCCGTATTGGACTTTGCCTCGATGTCGAATCTCAAGTAACAGGGGTCTAATCGCCCGCACCGTTAAGTAATACTCAATCAGCGCATGCATGATGGCAATCAGAAAGGCACACGCAGCGGCCACGACAGTATAGAAGTAAGGAAATTCAAGCCACCCTGTGGATATCATCCATAATGTTAATCCGGCTGCCGGAAGTGAGAAACCAAGCATGTGCGGACCCATGATCCGATATATGGTCTGTCCCGGAAAACGATGAATTTTCTCATACATGTGGTTCAATTCGTCTCTCTCGTGATGCTCGGAAGTGAAAAATTGTCTTATGGGGCCTAGCTGCACCCACAGCGTAATTAATTCTGCAACCAGCATGAACAAGAGTGAAATCAGTACAATGAAGATGAGCCGAACAAATTGAATATTGGGTATTTGCAGAGTAGATACCATAACTACTGTACCGACAACAAAAACAGCTGCCAGTGAACCGATCAGATAATTGCGTATCAGGCGAAAGATAAATGAACGGTATGCTTCCAACTGAACCCCTCACTCTCTATGTGCAACCAGTTCTCCCTTGAGATACAGGGAGATTAAGGGTATTGCCTTCTATTTGTTTATCGGTTGCTCCGACTAAAAAAATTAATAAAATCCAATGGATGGGCATCAGAACTGGAAAACACAAAAAGGCTGCTCCACGACGGAGCAGCCTTTGGTGATATATCCTATATTTATCCTTTAATCTTGGCAGCCAGAATCATTGTACCGCGCGGCTCATCTCCCATTGCATCCGGTTCAAGCGTGATGGCAACCGTATCATAGTCGTTGGCCGAATCCAATGTGTAGTATACTGCTCCCGTTCCGTCACGACTAAGGAAAGTACCCGCATTCTGAGGGGTATCTCCTTTGATCAACCAGACCTGAAAAGCCTCGTTGCCTTCCAGGTTCGGCAGGTTCTCAGCCTGCACAACCAGGTGAGTGCCTTTGCTGTCAATAACGATGGTTGCGAGACCCTGAGCTACAATGTCCTGCGTTGCAGGATTCAGCTTCACTGCCTCGCCAGTCTGCATGCCCTGTGCAGGTTCCAGAGCTGATGCCAGCTGCTCTTGCAACTGTGCATTCTGCGCCTGTGCCTGCACCAGTTGCTCTTGCGTAGCCGACGAGCCCGCCGCTTGCTGCGTCAGCGAGTCGATCTGGCTCCGCAGCTGCGCCGTGTACACGCCCAGCAACAGTGCCGCGGCCGCAAGGCCGGCACTGGCTATGCGCCAGGCGCTGCTGCTGCTGCGCGCACGCGCGCGCGCTTGTGGCTGCCATGGCTGTGCCTGGGCAGCCTCTTCCACCCGGGCCGCAGGCACCACCGTTACCGGCGGCAAGCCTGGCCCGGGCTGCGCCGCACGTTCTTGCTGCGGCGCAAGATCCTCCTGAAGCACCACGGGTGCTTCAGGCTCTGCAGGAGCAGCCGCTGGCTTCGCCTCGGCGCTCTCCTGCCCATGTCCGAGCACGTTGCCCAGCACACGTGCTCGCATGCCTGGCGGCGGTGCTACAGGTTCCGCCGCAAGTGGCAGGAAGCCAGTCACTTCCTGCAATTCCCTTACCTCCTGGCGGCAAGGTTCGCAAGTTGCCATATGCGCTTCAAACGCCGCCACTTCCTCTGCTTCCAGTCCGCCCAGCACATACATCGGTGCCAGATCAGACCACTCCTCATGTCGTTCTATCATGGATGTATGCCCTCCCTTCCCGCGTCCGGATGCAATTCAGCATCGGCCAGCAACTTTTGGAGCTGTCGCATGGCAAGCCTGACACGGCTCTTTACTGTACCCAGCGGAATCCCGAATCGGCTGGATACTTCCTGCTGGGTTAATCCCGCATAATAAATCGATTCTATAACTTGTTGCTGATCACCGTTTAATTGGGACAACGCCTCTTTAATCCGGGTACCTTCCCATTTACGCTGCACTTCTTCTTCCGTGTTTGTATGTTCATCGGCATAGGCCGCCAGTGTCTCGTGTTCAACTGAAGTAGTCGCTGCCCCTTTTGATTTCCGCCTCAGCATGTCCACTGCAATGTTACGCGTAATCGCAAACATCCATGTGGTCAGCTTCCCCTGTGAGGCATCGTAACGTTCGGCATTATTCCAGACCCGCATAAAAAGTTCCTGAACGGCCTCTTCTGCCGTCATGGGATCACCAACGATCCGGTAGGCAAAAGAATACACCGCTCGCTCATAACGGTCATATAAAAGCTCCAGTGCGGAGGCATCACGTTCCGCGATCTGCCGCATTAACCTGCTGTCCTCAATCGATTCAGTCATGCGAGGGCCCCTTTCTGTTTCTTCCCTCTTATTATAACCTACGCAGAATCTTTTGAAGAGGATTACCCCTATGAAGAAATAGTTCGAAAAATTTTCTGTATCTTTTCAAACTAACCTTTCACTTTCCAACTTAAAAACAGTCCGAAAACATGCTTCTCTGGTCGCGCTTTCCTTTTTATTGCAAAAAATTACAACCTGTGGTATACTATAAGAGTTGTATTAAACAACCTCATATGATTTCTGTCTTCTTTAAACCCCGGAATATTTTCTTCATGCTGCGACCGCAGCGAACTATAAGCACAATTAACCTATGAAGATTGAAGAACCTGAATCACAATAACCCGGTAGTACAGAGTTTCACAAGATGTTCCCATTCACACTGGCGCGGTCATCGGAGCCGCAAGGACAAAAGAGAGGTAGGGCTTTTGTTGTTTTGGATATCACTTATTCTTGAGAAGATTGAAAACATACACAAAGCACCCGGAATTGGGTTCCGGGTGTTTATCCATGTCTACATATCCAATTTAGTAACATCTACAGACTGTCGGACACCGTTCCTACATTAAGAAAAGTCCTCCTTTCACTGATCAGACTAACCAGATAAATTCGGCTCTGCTTTTAAAACTTTTCCATTCTCTCACTGACTGCACTCCTCGATACTTCCTTACTTCTCCAATTGTGCAAATAACTTCGGCCTCTAAAGCAAATGTTTACGCTCACCAAACGCTAACGAATCCTGCACACCTTATATTGGGGATTTCTGTGCTATGTAAAATCTAACGAATCTCAGCCACGTTAATCCCTGTCACTTCATGAATATAGGCTCCAAACATGCCCAGATGCAGATAATAAGACGTCTACGATTCGTTAAACTTGTGAAATGGCAAAAATGCATGGAATAGCGTCTGTGGAGTTCGTTAAAGAAAGTAATCCAACGCTCCTTCACTTCTAATAAAAAAGGGACACCGCAGGATGAAATCCTACGCTGTCCCTTTCTAAACCATAGGTACGTTATGCCTCTACATGGAACTCAGACTTCGGAGTTTATTTAGAGCATCTATCACAACGATCCACGATCAGCAAAGTCTCCTTGCACTCACAAATACTTAGATAAACATCGTTTTGGAGATGATGACCAGCAAGATGAACAGTACGAGGATCGTACCCATGGAACCCCAGCTTCCGCCGCCATGACCATAGGATACTCCACAACCCTGTTGATAACCGTGCATCATTGGAGCCTGATTGGCATGGTGTCCGTATCCATAGCCATATCCCATTGGCATTGTTCCACAACCATATCCATACCCATGCATTTCATGACCTGTGTATTGGTATCCTTGCATATGCTCATAACCTCCCATATGTCCGTATACGTGTCCCTGTCCGTTCGGTGAATTCGGTTTTACTTCGCTCATTGTTCATTCCTCCTTAACATTTGCCTACACCCCTAAGCTATGTATTCAGCCTACCTCTGGACCGGGCTATCGCCCTCATTTTGACAAAATGGGCGTTTAGCCATGAGGTACCTTCCCCATTTTCGAAGCATACGCCATCATTCCATTTCTTGAATTCCACCAATTCTTCCATTCAACCACAAGCTATCTTATCTGCCTGGCTCTCCACCATGCTTGTCCTCTAGAAAAAAAACCCCACCGGTTGCCCGGCAGAGCTCGCCATATTATACCCAGAAAGATTTAGTGATGATTACGAGAAGAATGAACAGAACCAGGATTGCTCCAGTCGATGTCCAGCCGCCGTATCCTACGCCTTCAACTACGTTGCTCATGCAGAACCCTCCTTTACAAATATATTAGGGTCCAAGCGGTTTATTAGATCAAGAATGCTTTAGAGATGATGACCAACAAGATAAAGAGAACCAAGATCGCGCCAGTCGATGTCCATGCGCCGCCGTATCCACCTACTACTCCACTCATGTAAACCCCTCCTTTGATTTGAGGTACAGTTCACTATATGCACCAATCACACATGGGACCGGGCTCAGGTCGAAAATGGGCTGTTTTTTTCCACCGACTATTCGTTAATTTCACCTACACAAAGGGTTAGTTCTTAAGTCGGAATGTTATGTTCAAATATGTTTAAGTCATAAATAAATCCCACGGTTGTATCAACCAAATGTATGTACTATCAATCAAAATGGATACCCATACGGTATATTATTAGCTTTTGACTTGTTAAATACAGATAAATTACCTTTTTAGTAATTATGAATGCTGAAATCTTTATTTATGTTATTATTTTACTAATAAAAGCAGAAAGGAGTTTCTATGCTCACCACCTAAACTAGATTATCCCAAACGAAATGATGACCTTAGAAAAAATCCCAACCGATGGGAAGCACATTAGGAGAAATTAGACATAATGAAGAAACTTATTACGATTTTGGCATTAGCCACATTGCTTACTGCTTGTGGTAATTCAGAAACAAACACAACAACCAATAGCCAAGCGTCAGAAGCATCCAAGGCAACTGAAACTGTCTCAACAGAAGCAAAAGCTACGAAATACACTACATATAGTGGAGAAGGATTTTCTTTTGCATATCCTGAATCCTGGAAAAGCGTAGATACAAGTCAAATGAATGCTCCATCCATTAAAGCTGCTTTTTCAGACCAATCTTCATCAGTCACATTTGCAGATAATATGAATCTGACGATTGAGGCCAGCTCAACCGGTTCAATTAATCCTGAAGAATACGCCAATAATATAGTGGATTATTACACACAAAGCGGTTCAAGCATCGGCATTTCAGATTATAAAAAAACCAGCTACACAAACAAGCCTTATAAAGAATATAGCGCTGGTGTCTTGGAAGGAGCCTATAAGCATTCCTCGGGTACAGATGTTATCCTTGTGCAGTATCTGATTCCGACCAATACAGAACTCTATACCATGACGTTAACCTACGCCAAGGATACTTATAATCAGGATGAGATCAAAGATATCCTTGATTCCCTGAGCATTACTGCTTCTCTGGAGCAAACAGCACCAACTGCAACGACTGGAAATTCATCTGCCACAGCATCAGCTGCGGATTTCTTTAATGAGTTAACTCCGTACATTACAGAAGACACAGCCTTTATGGAGCAGGCATCTTATGATTTCTTTGGTAAACATAACGATGTATTCCCGGCCATTACGGCAGAACTAAGCAAAAAGGTACAGGGGCTCGTTGACTCCAATGTAACGACCCGTCATCTGAATAAAAATGTAGCCAACTATTACAATACTTTCGTACAAGTTAATGGGGAAGTCATTTCCGTTGAAGAAGATAGCTCTCTCGGAGCAACCTTCTCTATCGTTCATGTCATGGATGAGAACGGAAACGATATTATAGCGTTGTACCCTGCAACGACTGGAGATCTGCTTGACGGCGATTACGCTACTGTGATCGGTGCGCCAATTACCAACTTCTCTTTTGAAAATGTTGGCGGTGGTTACACCAACGCCACGTTGATTGGAGCCTCATTGGTAGTTGCAGATTAATTAAAATGTTAAATGAGTATACAAAAAGACCAGCTTAATGAACGTTAAGCTGGTCTTTTTGCCTTTCAGTTTATAGATGTCAGAAATTCACGTTAACTACACAGACAGACACAATCTAACCTTTAATTAATGACGTATAACATACCGAATAACCGTATATACGGATGTTTATACTAAACCATTAATTAGGTCTTGCCTGAAGTGACGTCAGTTTATCCTGAACCGATTGTAACTTCTGTATACTTGAGGCATCCGGTTTATCACGACGGTCGTCAATTTTGACGGATGTGGAAACACGCTGAGCTCCTGACAAAAACGGTGCTTCATGCAGAGCCGCAATTGCTGTAAAGATCTCGTTAAGCGGTCCCTCAATAATGGTGCTCATGGAAGTTAACTGATATGTAATGCCCCGTTGATGTTCCAATACCTTTTGCATGTCCGCCACATAACTGCTTAGACTGGTTGTACCCGTTCCGATTGGAATTACAGTCACTTCTGCTATTGCCATTTTGCTCCGCCTCCTCTGGGCCCCGTGAACAACCGCTGCCGCTAATTTTAGTCGATTTTTGACTATTTTTATTCTACCAGTTGAATGCGTTACAATTCAAACTGACGTGAAGACGTCATTCAAATTGGTCAAAAATTTTTTTTGATAAATCTTCAAATCTTCCAGTCCTTTTCCTTTGCGGATTCCTGGCTTAAATGGTATACTCGGAATTACGTTTTACTGTATCGGCCCACTTTACAAACACAATATGTTGGGTTACAGTATGTTGACAGCTACAAAATGTAGTAACACTAGATTTCTCCGCTTCTATTAGTCACCTTCTGCATTCTCGCGAAAAACAGGATGAAATCACCTCCAAAGGCACGTCCCTGTAGGTGTAAATCGCTTTCTCGAAACAGAGTTGACATGGAGGTTAACGGGGCTGTTTGGACTGCATCCGGTATCCTCAAACTACAGGCACATCTGCAATAGACCAAAGCTTACATAAGCACCCTTTTCTGTCGATATCCAGAACTTCTAAGACAGTAAGGAAGCCAGAGCATCCATGGGCATTTTCAGCCGCGAGGCGGGAGAATGCTTTTTATATGAGCATGTTCTGAATTGTGCTGTTTTGTGCTCCTCAAGTTGAGCGATTTAAGACATGAACTTGTCACCGCCGTTTCAGTCTGCCAAAAGCAACCTTTACCTTTTTCTCACCGTAAGACAACACTCAATTCTTTATATAAAGAATTTCTCCAATTTATATCTTTAACATGCGAAAGCGAGGAATATTCATGCCACAAGTTGTGACCAAGCCGAACAACCGCCAGCTTGCCTTTGATGATATGCGCATCTCGGTATATGCCGACCGTACTCTGGAAGGACTGGAAATGCTGGACAAGGAACGTCTGGTACGTGGGGTAAACAGCAAGCTCCGCCGTGATGAAGTTACCGGAGACGAAATCAGCAACGCTTTTATCATGAGCGCACTGGAACTGGTAACTAAAGAGGAGCCTAATTGGAAATTTGCAGCGGCGCGCTCCCTGCTCACTTCCCTTTACAAAAAAGCGGCTACCAACCGCAGATACAAGTCTTACCCGGACGAGCCTTATGGCGCATTCCACCCTCTTCTTGTAGATCTCGTGAAGAAAGGTATCTACCGCGAAGAATTACTGGAATGTTACACCAAAGAACAGATCGACGAACTTGCTGAGTGCATTGACTACCGCAACGATCTGCTCTTCGATTACATCGGCTTGCTCACACTGGCAGAACGTTACCTCGCTCACGATTTTGATGGAAAAGTAATGGAACTGCCACAAGAGCGTTATATGGTTATCGCCATGTTCCTAATGCACCAAGAGCCTGCCGAGAGACGTATGGATCTCGTCAAGGAAGCATACTGGGCAATGAGCAACATGTACATGACCGCAGCTACTCCTACGATGTCCAATGCAGGTAAAAAAGTAGCCGGTCAACTCTCCAGTTGCTTCATTGATACGGTGGACGACTCACTCGAAGGTATCTTCGATTCCAACACGGATGTAGCTCGTCTGAGCAAAATGGGTGGCGGCATCGGCGTTTACCTCGGCAAAGTCAGAGCTCGTGGTTCGGATATCCGTGGTCACCAAAATACAAGTTCCGGTGTAATCCCTTGGATTCGCCAACTGAACAATACAGCGGTCAGCGTAGACCAGCTCGGTACGCGTAAAGGTGCCATTGCCGTGTACCTGGACGTTTTCCACAAAGACATTCTGGCCTTCCTCGATCTGAAGCTGAACAACGGTGACGAGCGTATGCGTGCGCATGACGTATTCCACGGCATCTGTCTGCCTGACTTGTTCATGGAGCGGGTATCCACCCGTGGCGAATGGAGCCTGTTCTGTCCGCACGAAACGAAGAAAGTGATGGGCTGGAAGGACGAGAATGGTCGTGCACTCGGACTGGAAGATTTCTATGATGAGTCCTTTGGCGAAGGTGCGTTCCGTGATAAATACGAAGAAGCGGTGAATCACCCACTGCTGTCCCGGATTACAGTACAGGCGATTGACATCATGAAGCGTGTACTGAAATCCCAACTGGAGACAGGTACGCCATACATGTTCTACCGCGATACGGTTAACCGCTCGAATCCTAACCGTGCACACGGTATGGTATACTCCTCCAACCTGTGTACCGAAATTATGCAGAACCAGTCTGCCACTGTAATTGAAAAGGAAGAACTCGTAACCAAGGATGGACAAACTCGCATCGTGATTTCCAAAGTGCCTGGCGACTTTGTTGTCTGCAACCTGAACTCCATCCATCTGGCACGTGCTATACCTCATAATGTATTGGAGCGTCTCGTTCCAATTCAGGTGCGCATGCTGGACAACGTTATCGACATTAACAACATTGAAGTGTTGCAAGCCCAATATACCAACAGTCAATATCGCGCAGTCGGTCTGGGAACGTTTGGACTTCACCACCTGCTTGCTCTCGAAGGCATTCATTGGGAGTCTGACGAAGCTGTAACGTATAACGATAATCTGTATGAAAAAATTAACTACCTGCTCGTGAAATCCAGTATGGAGCTGTCCAAAGAAAAAGGACATTATCCGAAATTCAAAGGTTCCGATTGGGAAAGTGGTCATTACTTCGACCAACGCGAGTACACATCAGGTGAGCGCGTAGGCGAGTTCGTGACAACCGAACAGTGGAAAGAACTGCAAGCCGAAGTGCGACAAAACGGTGTACGTAATGCCTGGTTGTTCGCCATTGCACCTAACGGTTCCACGTCCATTATTGCCGGTTCAACGGCTAGTATTGATCCGCTCTATGAGCTGTTATCTTATGAAGAGAAAACAACTTACAAAATTGCCAATCCGGCTCCGGATCTGTCCGAAAAAACAAGCCCTTATTACCAAACGGCGTTCCAGGTGGACCAACATGCTTCCATTAATATGGCGGCTGCCCGTCAGCGCCACGTCGATCAGGGACAAAGTTTCAACTTCTACGTTCGACCAGATATCAAAGCAACAGAATTCCTGGAATTGCATCTGCACGCCTGGAGAGCCGGCATGAAATCAACTTATTATGTTCGTAGCCGGGCATTAACAATTGAAGAATCTTGATTTTTGCGCAAGTTACGCTTTATCCATGATAGAAAAGATTTACTAGATTCGAGGTGACCACCAGGGCATCCTGTTTTGATTGCAAAATGGCGTTGCCCTGGTTCTTTTTTACCTAAAACACGATCACAGCATCGCAAGATGTTGATATAGATGCCACATTATACAAACCCTAATATATAAAAGAATTAATGATTACACGATAACGAAGAGGACAGAAAAAAGCTGAAGAAGCGGAACTAAAAGCTTTCTGAAAGAAAGCTACTTCGGAAGCATACACTTCGCCTTTATCACCGGATTTTCCCCTTTAAAAGAGGGAATCAAAAAAATCAGGGGATAACAGCGATCGGAAGGTTGTTCTGTCATCGTAGTTATACAGTGTAAATTCATTCAAGGAGTGAACGGAACAATGCAAGTACAGAAAATTTTTAACACCGAAGCCCCTAACCAATCAACCCGTATTATTGAAGGTGAATGCTCCGGTATCCTGAACTGGAACGACATTCGTATGCCTCATATGTACAAATTGTACAAAGTACTGCTACTTAACCACTGGATCGCAGACGAGATTCCAATGTCCAAAGATGCTTCCCAGTTTGCTCAACTGGATGAAGAAGAGCAACGTACATTCAAAATCAACATCTCCCTGCTCGCGGTACTTGATTCCATGCAGACGATGTTTGTTGGTGACGTAAAACGTTACTTTACTGATTCTTCACTCGAAGCGATCTCGGCCATTATCGGACAACAGGAAGTCGTTCATAACCAATCGTACTCCTACGTTCTGTCTTCGATCGTATCTGATCGGGAGCAAAAGGAAATTTTTGAATACTGGAAACATGATCCAGTCCTGCTTGACCGTAACCGTTTCATCGCAGACATCTACCAAACATTCCGGGACGAGCCGTCTCCACAGACGTTCTTCCAAGCTATGGTAGCCGATCTGGTACTCGAAGGTATCTTCTTCTATAGTACGTTTGCCTTCTTCTACAACCTGGCCCGTGACCAGAAAATGATGGCAACCAGCCAGATGATCTCGTATATCCAGCGGGATGAAAACCAACACTGTTACTTCTTCGCTGAAGTGTACAAACAGTTGCTGGTGGACTTCCCTGAACTGAACACACCTGAGAACATGGACTACGTATACACAACCATCCATCGTGCTGTTGAGCTTGAAACCAACTGGGCACATTACACACTCAGCAACGTGCGCGGTATTGACCTGAACGAGTTGGAAGATTACATCAAGTACATCGCCAACAAACGTCTGCGTCTGATGGGTATGGAAAAAGCATATGAAGGTGTGGATGTAAACTGCATGCCTTGGATCAAACCATTCTCCGATGAAGCTCTGAATGCAACCAAAACAGACTTCTTCGAAGCTAAATCCCGTAACTACGGTAAAGTTGGCGACGATAACGGATTTGACGATTTGTAATAAAGAATAGATTATAAAAAAAACACTCCCTGAACTGTGGCTATAATGCCTAAGTTCAGGGAGTGTTGTTTAATTCGTATGTACAAACATCATATCAGCGTTGAACTATTATAATTTAATAGAGATATTTCTTAATCTAATAAATTCAAGAATCGTATATAATTCTTGAAATTTTTCATTATTCAATCTTCTCTCATTTACCGTATGAATATGAAACGGGTCATACATCGTAATATTAGCAGGTGTTTCATCAGGATGATAATGAGCATGGAATTTCATAATCAACTCTTTTTGATCATCATACCAATCATACCAATATAACTCGATGAATCCCCCGTTTCGATCTATCTCCTCTACACAGTACATCTTCGATAAATCATTAAAGACAATTGTTTTACGAATAGTTCTAGCACTGCTTGGAAGACCCTGGGCACCATCTCGAATCTCCATAATAATATCTGAAAAATCATTCTCAATAAAACGAAAATTACTTTTCGGTATCTTTAAAGCCAAGACGCTGCCTCCCCAAATGGTGTTTCCAAACTTGTGCATCGGTTTCTTCTTCAGGTGTTAAGTTCAATTTAGTTCCGAGTGTCCGTTCGAATTCCCCTTTGTATTTATCTTCATATAAGGCAATTTGCCCTGTGTGGTAATCCAGGTCACTGACTTCTATTGTGGATTGGCGTTCTGCCTCTTCCTTTTTCCACATAGTCACAATCTCTTTAATCGTCGTTCTCTTACCTGATCCATATACATATGTAGTATCGTCTGGGATGAGATTATGTTTGTTGGACCCGGCTCTTTGAATCCCCATAAAACGGCCTTGATCAATCCAGTTAAAAATCGTCGTAATACTCACTCCAAAAAATACAGATAATTCTTTAGGAGTATAAGAATGTACAACTTCAATAGAAGGAATAGAAGGAACACCACTGTCTGTAATTCCTGTCGGTACATCCACTGCTTGACTTAACGCATGTTTGAGAAGAGTAACATACTTTTCTCTAAAAATATCAGCATCTTCAAAGATAGATTCATCCAGGTTACGAACAAATTCAGCATTATTTCTGACTGCAAGTGCCAGCACTTTGAACAGTAAAATACTATTATCCGAATTACTCAAGCTCTGAACTAACTCAGAAGCAATCTCATCCGTGTTCTGACTAAATATATTCTTCTCAACTCTTGTGATTCCCATATCCATCTCACCTCACACTCCTAGTATAGGATAGTAAAGTTTAACTTTCAACATCATACTTAAACAAAGTTAAACACAAATTAAACTTTATAGATCAAACTTAAAGTATACTTAAACAGTATGCTACGAAGAGCTTGATTTATACATTCTCCAACCAACACACACTTATTATATAATGAAAGAGATTCATACCCCTCCTACGGAAGTGAGGCCTATTCATGGAAAGAGAACTGCTGGATCAAATCAACTTGTGGCATGAGCAGGACCAATTCAGTCTCATTATTGAACATATTGAACGAATCCCCGTCTCAGAGCGGGATTATGATCTGATTGGTCAACTCGCCAGAGCCTATAACAATGACGCACGTTACCGCGAAGCCATTCAACATTTGTTGTCTGTCCAGGAGCGTGGAGTAAACGACCCGCTCTGGCAATACCGTTTGGGTTATGCATACTGTCATATAGCGAGTTATGAACAGGCATTACTGGCTTTTGAGAGAGCTGATGAACTTCTGCCCCATGATGAATCTACCCTTGAATTCCTTCGCGAGATTCGTCCCGAAGCGGACAAGATGCGTCAAGATCGCCAGCGTCATGAAGAGGAGCTTGCCGCATTCGAGCAGAGCGGTATACAGAACCATCTAAGAGCAGCTTCAGGGACTTATGATCCCGCAACGTTCTGGGTACAGAGTGATTATGCCCAGGAAAATCATGTATCAGAACCTTTTGATGAAGAAGAGATTGTGTCTATTGAGAAGGAATTGGGTTACAAGCTGCCCGCTTCCTATATTCAACTGATGAATACGCAAAACGGCGGTATCCCTGCGCTCACTGTATTTCCCACCAAAGAAGCTACTTCCTGGGCTGAGGATCACATTGCCATTTCAAGCATTATGGGAATTGGACACGATAAAATATACGCACTCGCTGGTGAGCTGGGAAGTCGGTTCATGATCGAGGATTGGGGATACCCCGACCTGGGGATTGTGATCTGTGATTGTCCATCCGCTGGTCATGATGTTGTTATGCTGGATTATCGCTTCTGTGGCCCTGAAGGTGAACCCTGTGTAGTTCATGTCGATCAGGAAAATGATTATGAGATTACATATCTTGCGCCCAATTTTGAAGCTTTCATCCGTGGATTGGTCGATGAGGATACGTATGACCTGTCTGACGAAGAGAATGAGGACTAAAACCCAGGAGGGTCCGGCCATATGACAACCCGTATATATTTTGGTTCCAATCAACTTGGCGAAGTGGCCGCAGTTCCATTGCAGGATGCGCTGAATGAGCTTGACCTGGGAACTCTTGAAGATTATCGACGAACGGATAAAGGTGTTATGGGTCAGACACTGCTCATTCGCTCTTCCCGTGGAGAGTATATTCTAAAAGGCAATCCTTTATATGCAGGACAGTTACAGGAAGAAAAATTCTTTGTAGAACAACTGGCAAAACATACGTCCATTCCTGTCCCTGATCCATATTTATTACATGAAGATACCCATCTGCTAGGCTGGAGTTATGCCATAATGCCACGCCTGCCCGGGAATCACCTGTATGATCCAGCATTCCAGGCTTCACTGTCACAGCAAGATCAGGAAGAGATCGCCTGTATGTTTGCCCATACTTTGGCTGAACTGCACCGCTGGAAGGTGCCTGATGCCGGGGAATATGATCCTGTAGCACAGCAGATTGTTTCCTTTGCAGGCGATTATCTGGACTGGTTGTACGGAACCATTCGTCACTGGTTACATGATGCTGAACAGTACTCGGTGATTACGGATGAAGATGTTCAATGGGTGGACGAGCAATTCAAGAATGCTGAACCGGCATTTCGGTCCAGAGCTGTTCCGTGTTTTGTTATGGGAGACTTCAAGGTCGAGAATATTCTGATTCAAAATCTGGACGGCCGTTCTTCAGGGTGGCAGATTAGTGGTTTGTTCGATTTTACAACGGCCTATTTCGGAGACGGCACAGCCGACCTAACCAAAATATCCACCAGGTATGTTCGTGAGGGTCAACCAGAACTGGCCGCACAGTTCCTTCGCTGCTACCGGGATCTGGTCTGTGCAGCAGATGCGGAGAAATGCCAGCACTTCCGCACACGTCTCCGCATGCATCTGCTCTATCAACGTATCTTGTGGTGGGGGGAAGCCAACGCCACAGGACAAGTGACTTGGGCAGCCGACCTGCCTTTTGCACAGTGGGCGCAGCAGTCCATTAATTCGATTGTCGCATTGTTAGATTAGTAGATTAGTTAGTAGATTTGGACAGGTCGCTCAATGGATAGCGGCCTTCCAAACTAACGTATGTATCGTTCCATACATAGCGCCCAACATGCGGGCGCACGTATAAAACCGCCAGAGATCATCCTTGATCTTTGGCGGTTTTCCTCATCTCACTATATTTAAGTCAACGATGAAATCTCTCAACTTAAGCTTGTGCAACGGGTGACTCCTGATGTTTCTGCAAAAACTCCAGCATCCGGCGGTACACAAGAATCTCGTTTGTTTTCCTGGAGAAGCCATGACCTTCATCATCCAGAACGATGTATTCCACATCAAGTCCCTTCGACTGGAGCGCGGCCACGATCTGATCGGATTCGGCCTTCACGACCCTTGGATCATTAGCACCCTGAATGACCAACATTGGGTTCACCATCTGATCGAGATACGTAATCGGTGAATCCTTCGTTAAACGTTCGCGGTCACGGACCGGATCACCCAGCCAGTTATCCATCATCGGTTTCCAGTCTTCCGGTACGGATTCCAGGAATGTGAACAAGTTACTTGGCCCAAAAATATCGACCGCTGCCCGAAACAGTTCCGGATGGCGACCTGCCAATAACAGGGTCATATATCCCCCATAACTTCCACCTACCACAAACAACCGCTCTGGCGAGGTAATTCCCTGATCAAACAACCAGTTGATGCCGGCAACACAGTCCAGTCTTGGGCCTTCTCCCCAATCCCGCTCAACCAATTTGACGAATTCCGCACCATACCCGGTACTGCCCCGGAAGTTAGGTGCAAAGATATGATAGCCCTGAGCGAGCATCATCTGGAACATCGGCCGAAAAAACTTTGCTTCGGAAGATTGCGGCCCACCATGAGGCCAAAATACGGTGTAACCATTGGCCTGCTCTGGTTTTGCTTTGAACAAGAGAGCTTCAATCTCCAGTCCGTCGTAGGAGTTATACTGAATAACGTCAGGGTACACGAGATCACTTGGGTCCAGTCCGGTTACCCGATTGGCAGTCAGCGGCTCCCAGGACTCAGCACCTGCTATTTTGCGATAAATGTTATGCGGTTGGATCGCTCCACGTCCGAGGATATACACATTGCCAGCCTTTGTAACGTTCACCTGCTCTATCGTATCCAGCGGCATCTCTATGCGCCGAGGCTCATCGTCATTTTTGCCCAATACGTACATACGATTCTCTGGCCCTGTAAGTGTCCAGAAATATAAGGTCTCAGAAGCCTGATGCCAGCGGACGAACTCCACATCTTCCCCTTCGATTCTGCACAATAAGCGGAATTCGCGGGTATCGATACGGTATTCAGCCACATAGGCGTATGTGGAGTCATCATTGGTAATGAACAGAAGACGATTATCATCTGCAAAAATCAGATCAGATACCTGACTATAACGTTCTGAAGCTGGCAGAATCACCATTTCTTCATTGTTACGATACAGATGCGCCGTCTGATACGTATTGGAGTACATTTTTAAAATGACATAACTCTTCTCGTCAGGACTTACAGCAACCAGGCTACTCGTAACCTCTTCTCCACTGTATAACAGTTCATCTTCCCCTGTCTCCAGATCGATGCGGCGTGAATTCAGATAATTCGGATTACCCGCGCTGGTAACATAATAGAGACGCTGTCCATCCTCGGACAACTCAGCGAAATAACAGCGATCATTTGGTTCCGCCGGAACCACAGGCAGTGGAACACCACCCTCGGGTGGGAGTGCATATAGATGATAGTTCTCATCTCCATCCCGATCAAACGCGGTAAGAAGATGACGCCCCTGCGGGTCTGCTTTGATAAATTGACTGCTCTGATTCAAGTACGTTAAAGGATACGGGTATCCTCCAGGCAAATCCATCGCCCAAATATTCGGCTGACCGTTCAGATTGCTGTCCATGAACAAACGTTTCTCGTCTGCCGATACGGCAAAATGTGAAATACGGTACGTCTGAAAATATTGCTCGACATCCGGTTTAGGAAACTGAATCATGACAAACCTCCTTGGAATTGAACCAATGAATTTAACATTGGTAAATTAAGGTACCATTTGTCCATATTATAGGTAATGCCAATGTTTAGACAATAGATATGTGAGTTATAATTCCAGATTTTCTCGATTTGCACATGAAACTCATGTATAAAAGGTCATATGATCTTTGTCTTCGCGATAATAATCCAGCCTTTGCTTCATCGTACCTGTATGCAGTTCAAACAAATGACCATCCGGATCGGTAAAATAAACGGATAATGCATCCCGCGGATCTCTTGGCCTTCCGGGAAGAATGTCTGCCCCCGCTGCTCGCAGCTGCTGCACAGACGCGTCGAACTCCTCTTCTGTAACGGTAAATGCAATATGGGTATAGGTTCGTTCCGTATAGTTGCGAATAACATCCTCCTGATTCAGGGCAATCCACAGACCGGCAAGCTCAAAATAAGCCAGTTTGCGTCCTTTCACCTGAATTTGGGCACCGAGAGCCTGCTCATAAAAGGTAATGGCCCGCTCCAGATTGGATACGGAAAAGCACAAATGATTAATTCCTTGAATATTCATGTGGCTCCTGACACCTCCATCGATTTAAGGATCTATCCTTATTATGGTATATTCTGTGCAAAAAACAACCGCTCTGCTGTTTCCCCCCGCACCTTCTTCTGGGCGAATGCATAGGTTATCCGTATCAATGAACGTTCGAGGAGGATGTAAAGCGAATGAATCCTGTCTATCCTTTTTATGGTGAGAAAACGGTATGCAAGGAGCAAAAGCTGGCATTTCCACCCCAGCATCAGGACCAGCAACCCGGTCTGGAAACCCTGATGGTGCCTGAACCGATCAGTGAAGATCCTGCCTATATCGGTAGCTGCAAACTCCAAGGTAAAGTTGCCATTATTACGGGTGGTGACAGTGGAATCGGCCGGGCGGCCGCCATCGCTTTTGCCAAGGAAGGTGCGGATATCGTCATTGCTTATCTATATGAACGGACAGATGCCGAAAGGACTCGTGAACGGATCGAAGAACTGGGACAGCGCTGTCTCTTAATCGAGATTGATCTCCGCTTAAAGAAAAACTGTGAAGCCGTCATTCGCACAACCATGGAAACCTACGGGAAGATCGATATTCTGGTCAACAATCATGGCGTACAGTATGTGCAGCCAAGCATCGTTGATATTACAGAAGAACAGCTGTATCACACCTTTCAGACCAATGTGTTCGCTTATTTCTTTCTGATTCAGGCCGCTCTCCCCCATCTGTGCAGAGGTGCCTCCATTATCAATACGGCTTCCATTACAGCATATAAAGGCAACACCCAACTGATCGACTACTCTTCTACCAAAGGAGCCGTCGTATCGCTGACTCGTGTACTCGCCCAATCGCTCGCTGCACAGGGAATCCGTGTGAATTCCGTCGCCCCGGGACCCATCTGGACGCCGCTCATCCCTGCCAGTTTCTCCGCTGAGGATGTACAGGTATTTGGAACAGATACGCCCATGGGTCGAGCTGGTCAGCCTTACGAACTGGCGGCAGCCTACGTTTATCTCGCTTCCCGCGATTCATCCTACGTCACAGGTGAATGCATTCATGTAAATGGCGGCGATATGGTAACGACATAAACTGATGTCAGGTTGGATTTGGCAGGTGTGGCAGGATATCGGTTGTCCAGTTGCGAAGAGGGTTAGGAGTATGATCCGGTTATGCCGGAGCCTGACATCTAGCGACAAGGAGCTGAACAACCTGATGAACTTCGATCCACTCTACCAACCGTACCCCTCTTACCGCGTGCCTGTGTATGCGAAACAAGGCATGGTCGCCACGTCTCAGCCACTGGCTGCACAAGCCGGTCTGGATGTATTGAAAAAAGGCGGCAATGCCATCGATGCCGCCATTGCAACTGCGGCAGCACTCACGGTGCTGGAGCCAACGTCCAATGGCATTGGAGGCGATGCTTTTGCCCTCGTCTGGACCGAGGGCAAACTGCATGGCCTGAATGCCAGCGGCCCTGCGCCTCAGGGCATATCCATTGAGGCGCTTCAAGCGGCAGGCCATACGGAGATGCCGAAGCTCGGGGTTGTTCCGGTGACGGTGCCTGGCGCACCGGCGGGTTGGGCTGAGCTGAGCCGCCGTTTTGGGCGACTCACGCTGGCGGAAGCGCTGGAACCGGCCATCCGCTATGCGGAGGAAGGTTATCCGCTTGCGCCTGGGCTGGCCCGCCACTGGGCAAGGGCAGCCGAGATCTATGCACGCCAGGGTGATGCGGAGGCAGGGCGTGCGTGGTTTGAGACATTTGCTCCAGGCGGGCGTGTACCCGCAGCTGGAGAGATGTGGCGCTCGCCGGATCACGCGGCGACTTTGCGCCAGATTGGCGAGAGCGAAGCGCGAGACTTTTACGAAGGAGAACTGGCAGAGCGCATTCATTCCTTTATGGCAGAGCACGGTGGTTATCTGACCAAAGATGATCTGGCGGCATTCCAGCCCGAGTGGGTTGATCCCATCTCCGTCTCCTATCGTGGTTACGATGTATGGGAGATTCCGCCGAATGGACAAGGATTGATTGCTCTCGCGGCGCTTAATCTCCTGAAGGGATATGATTTTGACGAGAAAGAATCCGTTCTGGCATATCATCGGCAACTTGAAGCTATGAAGCTGGCATTTGCCGACGGGGAGAAATATATTACTGAAGAACGCAAAATGGGTGTGACGGTGGAGGAACTCCTGTCCGAGGCATACGCGGAAGAACGGCGCAAACTCATTGGTGATACCGCACGAGCACCTGAGGCAGGTGATCCACGAGCAAGCGGAACGGTCTATCTGGCTACGGCGGACGGTGAAGGCAATATGGTTTCCTTTATCCAGAGTAATTATATGGGCTTCGGGTCTGGGCTCGTTGTTCCGGGAACAGGCATTGCTTTGCAGAATCGCGGACATAACTTCTCACTGGACCCTAATCATGCGAACGCCCTGGAGCCAGGCAAACGAACGTATCACACGATCATTCCGGGGTTCCTCACCCGTGGCAGCGAAGCGGTTGGGCCATTCGGTGTCATGGGTGGTTTCATGCAACCGCAAGGTCATGTGCAGGTGGTTATGAATACGATCGATTATCACCTGAACCCACAGGCCGCCTTGGATTCTCCGCGCTGGCAGTGGACGAAGGGCAAAACAATTCTCGTGGAACCGGGTTTCCCGCAGCATATTGCACAGGCACTCGCCCGCAAAGGACATGATATTCAAGTGGCACTCGATCCATCCCAGTTTGGACGCGGTCAGATCATCTGGCGCAACCCGGACAATGGCGTATTATGCGGGGGTACGGAAACCCGAGCGGATGGCTCGATTGCGGCTTGGTAAAACTCGCGTCATTCTTATAATAGGATGATCACCTTATCATCCGTATAGGGTGAAATTTTAAGGCACAACAGAGATGATTCATGTCATCTCTGTTGTGTCTTTTTTCGACTTCTAACATCAGTAAACAACATACTGTAGATATTTATGTACCCTTTTAACCAGAGAAATGTAAAAATAATGTGTAATTCATGAAAAATACTTATTTTTTCGTAAATTTTCACTACATACCATAAATCACAGTGCCTTTCTGACCGATATAGATAAAGGGAAATCCTCACCATACGTGTCATCATGCACACGTACTTCCCTGGAGCTAAGGAATCACGCAAAACAGAAAAATGCGACTACAGAAATGAGGGTACCACACATGAAAACAAACAAGAACAGACGCGCAGGTCTAGGTCTCACCATAATGATGATCCTGACGGTACTAATCCTGGGGGCATGTTCACCCAACAATACAACAACGGCAACAGACACAAGAACAAAGGTTGGGATCGTGCTTACGGAAGTGGGTCTGGGTGACCGTTCTTTTAATGATGCTGCTTTTGATGGACTGGTTCAGGCCAGAAATGAGAAAAGCATTGTCTTTGACTATCGTGAACCGGGCGACAATGCCGAAGTTGCATTTGAAGAGTTTGCGCAAGCCAAATTCGATCTGGTTATCGGCCTGAGTGATGCTGTCCAAGCGGATATGGAGAAAGTTGCAGCCAAATATCCTGACCAGCAGTTCCTCATGATTGACAGTCAGTCCGAACTACCTAACATTGCCTCCATTTCATTCCGGGCGGAAGAAGGAAGTTATCTGGCAGGTGTTATTGCCGCTATGGCTTCAACGGAAGATCATGTTGGCTTCCTTGGTGGAATAGAGATACCGGTCCTTCGTAATTTTGAGCAGGGTTTTAAACAAGGTGTTCTGGCTGTCAAGCCGAATGCAACCGTTGATGTCGTCTACGCAGGGGACTTTGGCAATGCCGAGCTGGGTGAACAACTGGCTGCAGAGATGATTCAGGAAAAGGGTGCTGACGTGATCTACGTTGCTGCCGGTCTCACAGGCGTAGGCGCACTGACGGAGATTCAGAAATTAGGGAAATACGCCATCGGTGTAGATACCGATCAATTCTTTTTGGCGGAAAAATCCATTCTTACGTCCATGCTGAAAAATGTGGATGTCTCTATCTATAATGCCGTTAACACGTTTGTTCAAAACAATCATACCTTCCCTCAAAAGGAAATCGTGGAGGGGCTGGCGGAGAACGCCGTGGGTCTGACTGCTCTACATAATATCACGCTCAGTGATGAACAACAGCAAACCTTCGAAGATCTGAAGGCAAAGATCTCTTCCGGTCAAATCAAAATTAAGCTTGATCAATAACCCATCGGATACGAGGAGGTACGCACATGAAACTACAGGGAAAACTGATACTTAATGCTCTAATTTCACTACTTCTATGCCTTGTGCTAGTCGCTTATATCATCATGCAATTGCTCAACATGAATGCCAAAAATCAAAATCTGGTACCAGCCATGCTCAAGGTGAGTGAACTGAACGCCAATCAGATTCAGACCCAGCAAGCGCTGGATGTCTACTCATTCTCCATGACAGCAGGAAACCAGGACGCCGTGCTTCGCTTGCTGGATGAAGGCCAAACGATGATTCAGGAGCTTACGGACGGATTGCTCGAAACAGATCAGCAGTTACAACTTATTCAGTCCATCGAGACAAAATTAGAAGCTCTCAACCAGGGAGCCACCGAAGCGATGAGTGCGATGAACAGTGCGGAAGCGAAACGTTACAGCACTCGGGTTCGGGGCATACAGAATGATATCTATTCGTTAGATGAGATGACTCGGGATCGTTATGATCAATATACCGTCGATTTGGAACGTGACATTCAGCAAACGTGGCAAACCGCTCTGGTAGGAGCCATCGTATTGCTTGTCGCCGTAATGCTGTTTAATATGTATACTTCACGTCAGATCGCCAAGCGTATTCGAACACTCAAAGACGCTGCGGGACAAATTGCGGACGGTGACCTAACCGGACAATTACCGGAATCTCGGGGCAAAGATGAGCTCGATGACCTGAGTCGCTCCTTCGGTATCATGACTCATAATATCCGCGGCATTATTCAATCGATTGGTGAAGCGGGTCATCGTGTCGATCTGATGGCGCAAGATATTGACCGTGGCAATGATACAGCCCAAGCGATCGTGCAGCAAGTATCACGCACCACGGAGGAACTCTCGATTGGTAGTCAAAAGATTGCCGAGGATCTGAGTGAAACGGTGATGGTTGTGGACAAAATGCAGTCTACCTTCAATAGCAATCTCGAGTCCACTTCCCAATCGGTAATCGATGGTCGTGAAGTATTAACTACCGTTGAGGAAGGTAATAAGGCTGTAGCAGAGCAACTCCGCTTGGCCGAAGTGAATCGTACGGCGATGGCCGAGGTAGAACAAACGGTGCGGGAACTGGAAGAAAGCGCGGTTCGAATCACTACGATGACGGCATATGTATCGGAGATTGCCAAACAAACAACCATGCTCTCGTTAAATGCCTCCATAGAGGCTGCTCGCGCTGGAGAAGCCGGACGTGGCTTCGCTGTTGTTGCGGGCGAGGTGAATAAACTCGCCGAACAATCTGCGCAATCGGTCAAACATATCTATGCGGCTGTGGGCGAGATCACAACCTCCATGGACAAGGTGAAGAACTCTGTAGCACAGAGCATGCAATTATTCGGCGAACAGGAACAAGCCACTGGACAGACTCGCGAATCCTTCTCTGCTATTCGTGAAAGTGTGGAGCGCATTAGTACGGGTATCCATCAGCTTGCTGAGGACATGCAACACTCCAATGAACTCAGTACACAGGTGCAACAAGCCATCGAAAATATCAGTGCCATCACCGAGCAGTCGGCTGCCAGCAGTGAAGAGATCACCGCCTCCACGTCGGAACAACAACGTTCCTTCGCTGATGCAAGTATCAAGGTGAAGTCATTGCGTGATATTAGTGCAGAGATGCATCAGGAACTGCTGCGATTCCGGCTGTAAGCAGGATGCCGCGAGAACTTGGGCCAGACGTAGGTCGGATGTCGTTTAGATGCAGGTTAGATGCAGATTATAGGCATGTTATGGGCAGGTTATAGCCGAGCCAGGATCAGGTAGCGTGAACATACAAACAAATAAAGGGGAGCCTCCGTCATGGATCATGACAGGGCTCCCCTTTTCAGTAACTAATCGTTGTCGTTTCATCTAAAAATTATTTGTTTCAGAGATATGAAAGTATTTAATTGAACTAAACATTTACTCAAAACAGAGAGGACAGAAAGAACCTGAAGTAGCGGAGGTAAAAGCTATCTGAGAGAAAGCTGACACGGAAGCATATACTTCGCCTAAAAGCTTTTTGAAGGAAAGCTGCTTCGGAAGCATACGCTTCGCCTAAAAGCTTCTTGAAAGAAAGCCGCTTCCGAAGCATACGCTTCGCCTAAAAGCTTCTTGAAAGAAAGCCGCCTCGGAAGCATACGCTTCGTCTAAGAGCTTTTTGAAAGAAAGCTGCTTCGGAAGCATACGCTATCCCGGATTTCCTAATTTATAAAAGAAAAAACTGTGGATAACAGCGATCGGAAGGTTGTTCTGTCAACAGAGTGTCTAGTGTAAATATTCTTTAGTTCAACTTATATAGATAAAAAGGCATCAGCGTTTCAGATCCAAACGTTTAACGAACTGAGCAAACCTTATTGGGCCATTAATTGCAGATTATAAAATCTAACGAATCTCAGGCATTCTATTCCCTAATTTAGTCCGGTTTTTCAGGTGTTTTATCTGAAATACACAGAAATAACGTGGATGAGGTTCGTTAGCTTTTGCTCCTCGATGTAAACCGTGGTATAAGGTGTATCAGGTTCGTTAGGGCACTGGGTATTGAGCAATGGGTATTGAGCAATGGACATCGTGCACTCATCTACTTTTGATGCGCTGGTGCGCTAGTTCGTTGGATCACTTGCAGTTTAGAAATGATTAGTCATAGGCAGTAACCCAAAACCATGAGCTTGTCCCACACCTGCCCCATCCTCACAGTGCGTCGATGATGTCTCCGGCCAGCAGGGACGATGGGTCACCGCGCAACAGTGCTGCACGTTCAGCGGCCTGTCCGTGGAGATATACGCCGAACGTGGCGGCTTGCTCCGCGCTGAGCCCTTGGGCAAGCAGACCGGCGATGATGCCGGTCAATACGTCTCCGGCACCGCCAGTCGCCATGCCGGCGTGCCCGGTGGTGTTGATGTACGCCTCGCAGGATGGCGTTGCGATGACCGTTCGTGCTCCTTTGAGCACAAGGGTCACGCCCTGCTCGCGGGCGTATTTTGCAGCGTGCCCAATGCGGTCACGCTGCACCTCTTGGGTCGACATGCCCAGCAGTCGGCCCATCTCGCCAGGGTGCGGCGTCAGGATTGTCGCCGCACTTCGCTGGCCCCAGTCGCGAGGCCCATGTGGGCCAGCGTCTGCCAGCATGTTGAGGGCGTCCGCGTCGATGACGAGCGGACGATCCGTATGTTGCCACAGACGGCGCAGCCAGTCTGTGTCGCCCTGGAAGCGGCCAAGGCCTGGGCCGGTCGCGAGCACGTCGCGGCTCTCCGCGAGACGCAGCACGGCGTCGGCGGAAGCCGCGTTCCATTCGCCGCTGTCGCCATCGGAGGCGGCAGCAAGCATGAGCTCGGGCACGGTGCCGATGACATGCGGCAACAGTGCCGCGGGCAACGCCCATGTAGCGAGCCCGCAGCCTGCGCGCAGCATGGCCTTGGCCGAGAGCAGGCCAGCGCCGCTCATCGGCAGACTTCCTGCGGCCAGCAACACGTGGCCGTAGGTGCCCTTGTGGCCGTCCGGTGCCCGGAGACGGCCTATATCCACGCGCAGCGCACCGCGCAACACCTCGTCCGTCAGCAGACGGACCGAGGGGCCATGCTCTGGCGCAAGCCGCGCGGGAATGCCGATGGCGCGCACCACAATGCGCCCCGCGGCAGAAGCGCCCGGGTACTGCACCAGCCCGCGCTTAAGCAGCGCGAGACATACGGTCACCCGGGCTTGAATGCAGGGCTTGTACACCTCTCCGGTGTCGGCGTTCAGCCCGCTCGGCACATCCGCGGACACGACCGGCTTGCCGCTGTCGTTCGCCGCCTCAATCAACGCCGCGTAATCTCCCCGCGGCGCCCCCCGCGAGCCGGTGCCCAGAAGCGCATCCACGATGCCTGTGCACCGGCTGAAGTCCACGGCTTCGCGCCCGTGGACAAGAGCAGGGATGCCAAGCTTCGCGGCGGCATCCCGTTGCACTGCGGCTTCGCCCCGCAGTGCATCAGGGGCATCGGCGTAGACCAATGTCACGCCAAGCCCTGCTTCAACCAAATGGCGCGCGGCAACCAGCCCATCGCCGCCATTATTGCCCTTACCGATCAGCATGTACCACAGCTGATCTCCCGGGCGCTCCATCACCAGCGCCGGATCGGCGATGATGTCGCCACCATAACCTTGCCGATCACCGGGCCCGGTGTGTGCCCGCCTATCATCTGTCTTGTTGCTATAGCCAAGCTGCTCTGAATCCACAAGCGGGCCTTCTGCCTGCCCTTCCCGGCACAGCTTGATGACTTCCTCGGCTATGGCGCGGCCTGCATTCTCCATTAGACTAGCAGCAGGAATACTCAGCTTATGAATGGTATACTCGTCCACAGCTCTCATCTGTTCAGCGGTTACGATAAACAACGTTCATCCCTCCCCGTGACAAGCTCATCTCATACTTAAAAGTAGCAACTTTGCACCTAAACGCTGCATCTTATATGTGTATCGCTATCTTTCCTCTTACCTCATCCAGTTACCGCGATCCACTCGATACATCATCGAAAAATCTATCGATCCCGTGTACGAGACCTTCAGATTAAATCATCCATTCCAAAGCCTGTTTACACTTAATAACCTACCGTAAACCGAGCTTGGATAAATTGCGGGTCGTCCAGTTCGTCCACCAAAGCCGCTGCAAAATCGCCAACCGAAATCGAGCTTTCCCCGATATCATCCGTAATCACCCGGTTCATGCCAACCCGGAACTGGCCGGTGCGACGTCCTGTTGTGATTGTCGCAGCAGGGCTCATGTAGGTCCAGTGAATACCCGATGCTTCAATCAGGTCATAGGCTTCTGCATGGGCTTTTGCCAGTGGTTTGACTTCTTCCGGGAATCCCGGCGTATCCATCAGCATATCACCGGAATCAGTTAGCAAACTTCCCGCTCCACCAACTACAACCAGACGTCCTGCTTTTGCCCGGCGCACACCCTCGATCAACGAACGTGTCACTTCCAGCATCTCTTCTTCTCCACCGAACTTCGGTCCATATGCACTCACAACCACTTCTTGACCCGCTGCAAAATCAGCAACCTGATCCGGGTTAAGCAGATCTCCCTGTTCTACACGTAAACGCTCATGAACCATCTCAACCTTCGAAGGGTCACGCACCACCGCTGTCACTTCATGCCCACGATCCATCAGCTCCCACAGAATCATCTTGCCAATCGCTCCGGTTGCTCCAAAAATGGCTACTTTCATATGAATTCCCTCTTTTCTGTAGATATCATCTTGTCAACTTACCGTTATTTTAATACTTAATCCTATTGTTATATACCTTAAACGGCTCACGCCATCTTAAACCGGATGTGACATCTTGTAAACGTTAATGTTCATTCTCTTAAGCTCTCCAACTATGCACCAGACCACGAACAACACTTCCCCTACCGCTTTTCCTTTCCATATCATTACCTTAAATATCGCCAAAAAAGCCGCATTTGCGGCTTCAACATCACGTATTTATCTTACGTGGATACTCTACTGCAGGTTAGAAAATCAACAGCCTTCTGCGCCCAGATTCGCTCCGAATAAACCTCATGCGCCATATCCTGTACAATATGAAGCTCAATTCTGCCTACAGCTCCAGACATTTGCTTGTTTTCCATGATGTCCAGATATAACCTCTCCGTCTGTTCTACGGGACATAGTTGATCAGCCTGACCGTGAATGAGCTGGATATCCACCTCACTAAGCCCGGATACATAAGCTGTTGGGCTTCTATCCCGCAGGGCAGATGGATCATGCAAAAGCTCACCGATTTCAGTTTCCAAAAATGACCTCAGCTTCGCTCCTCCGCCTGCGTACAGTCCTTCCAGATCCGTAAACGGTGCACAGGCAACCACAGTACTCCATAGCGCCGGGCTTTTACCTGCTACCAGCAATGCCAGATAAGCCCCATAGCTCACCCCATAGAGAGATACGTTTGAATAGGAAGATAACATCTGCTCCCGCATGAATTGGATGACATCTGCATCCACGCCGCCCCAATCGTTCTGAATGCGCATCCTGTAATCCATGCCGAATCCTGAACTGCCGGGATAGTTCAGCCCGATGACCCGCACTCCTGCCTGATATAATCCGCTGATGACCGGACTAAAGCTGTCAAACAGGCAATTATGAGGCCCGCCATGAAGATAGATGACCACCTGTTCTGCATCCTCCGGGTGCATGTCCATGTACGGAATCATGTCATCCACATAACGAACCCATCCATAGATTACATCGGGTTCCTTGTCAGGATGCTTGCCAATTCTCTCATCTCGCTCAACCGAGAAATGGGGAATCGTACGCGTTTGTTCCGAAAACCGATATATCTCCGGCACCGGAGGACGTACGATAGATTCATATTTTCCGATCAACCCCTGCCTGTCCCTGCTGAGCACAGCCTGTGTCAAGATTCCTGGATAATCATACAGCTCATACCTCTTCTCTCTGTCCAATGTATATTGGACATATTGCCACCTGCCGCAGGTTATCCCTTCGCAGAGAACTAGCTGTTGATGTGGATCGAGCTGCATTCTAATCAGTTCAGAAAAGGGTTGGCTATCCCTTGAACATTCATGCACCCGATCCTCTCCTTGCCTGATCCATCCAGGCTGGAAACCATCTTCCATAGGAATAGAAACGGCTATCAGTTCCCCCTGCTTATCCATCACAGGGTAGGCATACTCCGTATAGGGTATTTCGGATGATGGAAGGATCTCTTCGGAATATGAATACACTCTTCCGAATCCACCAACGTTTACACCAACCTCTCGTGTTGATGCAGACCAGAATACAAATTGCGGGTTGTCCAGATCAGGAGTAACCCATCGCGCCTCATCCTTCTCGGGATCGTAAAGACCTATACGGACAGCTCCTGAACGATGTCTAATGGAAAATAGCAGAATTAATTGCCCCTCTTGCCAAGCGGCCTGCATCACAGGAAATGGAAACTTCACAAACAGGGTCTGAACCAGCCTTGCTTTCTCCTCATCCTCGTATAGATGGAGCCATTTCCCCACCTTGTCCTGTGTAATCACCAGAACACGGTTCCTGCCCATAAACTGAATATGCTGCGTGTGCTGATCTGACCCTATCCCATGTTCAGAAAGGCTCTGCCGACTATCAATCCGGCCTGTATCATCAAGACTGCACCATTCACATGTATTGTCATCATAGCCCAAGAGCATACTCGTTCGTTCCTTATTCACACTCATTCGTGTCAAGAATGGATAGCCCAACCGGATTTCCTCCTCTCATTCCAGTGTTTTAACTGCTCCCATCCCTCCAACTGCGATTCCAGTTTATTGATATACTGTTCCTGCGTGTATGCATCTAGGGGCGTAACGGTCCCCAGTCTGCCTAATGTTTCCCGAATCAATCTGATCTGTGGCAGACTGGCAACCGGCAGCCCCATCATCAATAGACGGTACACCCGGGATGCCCGTTCCTCTGATCCTAGAGTAATCAGCGCGCCAGCGATTTCCACGGCACGACCAAGCAGCTTGGAATGGATAGTGTTTGTCTTCATGCGTAACAATTGAATCAATAGTTCATATTCCTGCTCCTGCTCACCAAGCTGTTGATGCAGTATCATTTTTAATTGCAGTACATGCCCCAGCCAATCTACATACGCATCCACACATAACTTCTCCGCAGCCAGCAACGTCCTACCTGCCTCTGCATAGTGACCTGCCCGGAGCTGCAAGCCCGCAATGTTTAGTAGTGTCTGAATCTGAAAAACTCGCTTATCCGGTCCATCAGGAAGCTGGCGTATACGCTGACCCGCCTGTTGCTCCAACGTAATTGCGCGTTCTACATTGCCCTCTTGCATCTCAATTAATGCTTCACCATTATCAAGCGCAGCCCATTTCCCAGTACGATACGTTTCAGTTAGCTCTTCTTGGGCAATGATTTCACGAGCTTTCGAATAACAGTGTCGTGCTTCAGCATACTGCTTTCCGTTTTTGGTCAACAGCTGACCCAACTCAAACCAGAGTACTGCCTGCTGTGTTGCCGACAAACGTTGAAATAATGAATTATGGTCGAAAAAATGAAAACAGGACCTGTAGCGGGCCGGATCAGCCGATTTGGACAACAAAATCCAGGCCAGCCTATTGTAGAGCGCCAATGCGGCCTCTTTTTCCTTCCCTTTATCCTTACTTACCATTTGTAGATGTTCTTCCAACAAACGTCGGGTCTGATCAGGCGTATCCCTGACAAGGGATACAGGAAGTTTGGGGATGTCCTCAGGATTACTCGCCATGGTTGGATATCGATGAAAAAAAAGAACTACACTTACTCCCCTTAGTTTCTGTCGATACAGGATATAGTGGATGGCTCCCAGATCCGCAGGGTGAAGGTAGGAAGATACTTCAACCAGAACCCATTTCCGATTACTAGGCGTCCACCCTGATCTTTGGAATCTCAATAACGCATTTTTACACGCTACAAGATCATCTATTGGCTGAAATGGATTTAGTTGATAGATCAGCGGGAGAGTAGCATACGGATCACCAACAGCAATTTCTATAGCCTTATCCTGCCAATGCGTTCTCAGTTTGTGAATTTCATGTTTTACCGCATCTGATGTACCTTCAACGACAAACAATCCAGGTTCATGACTCACACGAAACCATTTACTTCTCAGATCATGATAATCGGTACTTTCCAGTGAGACAGGCATCATGAACGTTCACTCTCTTTCGTGATTCGGCATACGTGTATAAGTTCAGGCACCTTTTGTAAATTCAGCGCCGTCATCAATTGATAACTGCCCCGGTTGTTTGCATCAAGTGAAGCTTTAATTCGCTGATCCGGATCTGAACTGCACCGATGGAGACCATATGCAGCAAGCCATCGGGCCCATCCTTGACGTTTCGCTTCTGGTATTGTGAATATATGAGCAAGGAGTACACTCCCAAACTCATCGCTTAACAGGCAGCCCCCAATCTTACTTCCCTCCAGTTCCACAAGCCCGGAACCTTTCAGCAACTTGCCATATACCCCCTGATAAATATCCCCGATAGCTTGACGAGCGGCTTCCCAACCTGGACAGGTAGGATCACTGGCCTGGAGCAAGTGTGCAAGGGAGTCCACCTGCCTCTCCGCAGACATCCAAACCGCATCTTCATTAGGCATAGCCGGCACGGAAACGTCCTTCAACTTGCCGAAAAATCGATACCGATGGGCAAGAACATCCGTCCGGTATCCAAGCTTCTCCCACGGAAATGAGGCAGGAGCAGTTGCATATAGAGAGGACCATGTGATTTTATCCAAAACGGATGACATCCGATCTTCCCAATAAGGATTGGAATGTGCTTCACTCCATAAATCCAATGTATACTGCCCTTCACCCTGATCAATTACCATGAACGAAGATAGGCTTTCGTCGTTTCCAGGTTCAACTGCATAATAGCGATCACCCGTCTTCCCTGATTCGTGCTGGCATTGTGGCAGGATATCAGATATGGATGTTAGCATCATACGCTTTTCCCTCCCTGTTATAATCGAAACCTGAATAAACCAGTGGTTCGGATGCAACAGACGGATAAAACCGGCGTAGCAGGAAGGTATAGATCCCCATATAACCGGTCATATAATCCGGGGAGAAGGACTCCATGTCCTCCAGAGGCCACATCCATATGTCTTCCTGTGGATCACTTCGCAATACATACAAACTCTGTGTATACTCCGCTAGTTTGGTTTCATATCTGCCTGGGAACTTGCGGTTAGCCAAGAGTAGAAAATCTCCATTGCCTGCAATTCCGTGACACTGCCCAAAAGAAGCAAATACCGTTGCCTGTGCCACTGCATCCGCTGCTTGAAGACCAAGTCTGGTACAGAGGGGATCTTGTAAAATATCAGCCGCTGCCATCAAAAATCGACCTATACCCGCCGATCCATTACACCAATGTACCCAGAGTGTATCCGGTTTTTCCGGGGATGCAGGCCACAGGCTCACGCCATTCTGTCCTCCATAACTCGTACGATCAAGTGTATCTACAATTCGCTTCACAGCAGAATAGTACGCTTCCTTTCCTGTACGCTCCGCCAAGGCAAGCAAATAATATCCGATGCCTGCGATGCCATGAGAGAATCCAAGGGAATGATGGCCTTTTTTGTCCGATTTATCTTTCACTTTCCACAAACTCAATGATTCATCTGTCTGCTCTTCTTGTTCCAAAATATAAACACCCAGTTCCTCTGCTCTTGCCAGAAGTTCAGGGCGGCCGCCAATACGGTATATTTCAAGCAGCATCAATCCCAACCCCGCTGCTCCGTGACTAATATTGGTCTGTACTGGCTCACGCCGGGTGATTTCCAATGCCAGATCCTCTGCACGTCGAAGCAACGATGGATCATTTATTCGTTCAGCTGTCTCTGCCAATGCCCAGGGAACAGCGCCATATCCAAAGTATAATGCTACAGGTGTCTCATCTGGAACGTAAGGGTGATTCGTCAATATCCATTCCAATACTTCATACGCATATTGATGGTATTGTCTGTTTTGTGTAATCTGACCAAGCTGATTAAAACCAAAGACCATCCCTGTCCAGCCAAAGTTGAAATTCGCCGGATGAAACATCTTGCTCATGCTGTTTTCCGGGAACAGTTGCAAGGGGTTATTAAAATCAAGAGAAGTATACAGTGTGTTTACCATACGCTCGGCCTGACGGAGTACTTCTTCTGGCTCCATATTGCATTCATTTTTCTCTATTCCATCCATGCTTCCTCCTGAATTGACCTCTTGCTGCTCCAGCAATGCAACCAGTGTTTCACGAATTTCTGATAACTCCACATGTCCGCCAGACATGATCTCGATGCCCAAACTTCCCAAGCCACGAAGTTGTGTATTACTCTGATGATCCAGAATAGCCTGTGCAGCTTCCAGATGAGATTGCTGGTATTTCAGATAGGGATCGATGGATGAAGCCATGTAATAGAAGACACCTCCCAGTGCATACAGATCATCCGCATAACTGGATCGCCTGCTGTGCTCACGTCCCCGTGGCACATAGCCCGGAGTATGACCGGTCAATGGATCGGCCTGACCCTCATCACTTCTGACATAAGCCAGTTCAAGATCAATCAGGCGTACACTTCCGTCCGTCAGCACAACAATATTGTTGGGCGTCAAATCATTGATCACAATTCCTTTATCGTGACATTGCTGCACCATATCGAGGATATGTATACCCATCCGATGCATATCCGCCCGGTTGTAATCTGCGGCTACATGTCTGCGATGGATATATTCACGCAAGCTGATGCTTTCAAAATACTCCAGAATCAGATAGCGGTTATTTTCAGTACTAAACAGATCAAGCGGCCTTGGGGTAACCCCCGTATCCTTCATCAGATTAAGCACGCGATATTCATTATCCAAATAGTTATGAGCAGAGCGCCCACCACCGTCTACACGCATGCGGTAGACCGCTTCTTTCATGACAGCCTGTTCATAGGATGTGCCAGAGATGAGAAATACTCCTCCCTTGCCGGATTTCTTGAGTACACGTCTCACACGAATATTTCGTATACCAAACTCATTGTTATTAGAATTAGAATGACGAGAAGTTGCCCGATTCTTCTCCATGGCTTGAATCCGCAGTAACTCCTCAGGTTCATTCACCCACTCCGGTTTATACCTGCCAGGTGTTCTTCGATCCTCCTCCAGCTTACCTTCTGGATTCTGGATGGCATACACTTTTGCACCCGAGTACCGGTCATAGTAGAAACGATCAGTGAATGCACCATAACGATAAAATACACACTGGCTACCGAGGTATGCCCGATCTGTAGGAATAGCTGGTCCTTTCAGATCACTTGTACATGAATGCATTAGCTCAAGTAACTTCAAGAATTGCTTTTCGTCTCGTGCGTAGATGGTGACACACTTCCCCGTCTGAGGGAGAGGTATGGAACCGTTAGATGTTTCAATCAGTTTCAGACCGCTGCTCACTACTTTCCATTGCACATCATTTTCTGTAAGAACAGGTGCAATGCGTCGCAGCAATTCAGCTCCTTCCACAGGGATAACAGACAGATGAATTTTCCAGCCCTGTGCGGGAAGCCTTAATTCTTCCGGTCTAAAACAAATCCAATGGCCGTCATTCGACCATTGGATGGATTGGGGAAGTTCCCGGATTATATGTTCCAAAGCGTTCTCAAAGGCGTCCTTCCTGGGCGTTACGCTTGCGAATTTCAATGAGAATCACTCCTTTTTTGGATAAAGTAAGAGGGGGAGGTACAATTATTTTAGTAATGCGCGAAAATCAAAGACTTATCTTTCAAATGATTCAGTGAATAGAGCGTTTAAGGAATTCCTAGCTCTCTACAACAATCGTTTCCGAGCTGGTCCAGCTGCACACTGTACACAAGCTTGTTTCCTCAAACATGTTGTTATCCTCTTCAACCTCTAGTGCCATCAAATCCTGTACAGATAAAATTTCCTTGTTTTCCATGATATATTACCTCCCATTTGTCTCCCCCTCTTATAAACCAAATTCTACATAAAATTTGATATTCCTTCTTTTTAATTGAATTATTTTACATAAATTATTTATAAAACCCATTTATTTCGCCTGATCATGTCAAATTATCGATTCCTCGGACTAAAAAGAGGCACAATGTGACATCAAATTCCAGACTACATCGAGGTCGTTTGTTGCTGGGTACGCTTGCTCCGTTCTTCACGGAAAGGTCGGACAAATAGGCTTGCCATGCCCATACAAATAACAAATGTACCAATCCCCATGTACACCCATGAAGGGTTGTACGTTTCAATGAACCACCCTCCCAGTAACAACCCAAGCGGATTACTAATGCCACTCATCAAGACACCCATACTGTTCATGACACGTCCTCTCTTTTCTTCCGGGGTGGATAAAAGAATGGAAGTCACCAGCGGTACATTCACAAGAGCAAGTCCCATCATCAACAAAAATGAACACGCAATCGCGATATACAGGTTAGGAAACATCGGCATGAGTAGCAAACTTGTACCTGAGATGAGGTAACTGATCAAAAACCAGTGAGCGAGTGAGAGTCGTTTGGCATATTTGCCACTGAGCAGAGAGCCTGCAATACTGCCAGCGGCAAAGGCTGACTGAAGCAGACCGTAGCCTTGTGGCCCGGCTTGCAGCACCATATTGGCAAAAATCGGCGTGAAAATGTGCAGTGGCGCACCTGCAAAATTGATAATGGCTCCAAAGATAATGCAGCAGGCCAAAATTTTACGGGAGAACAGGAATGTAATTCCCTGCATGCTATCTTTGACAAAACCAGAGACTCCTTTTTGCTTCACTACTTTGGTTACAGGGATGCGGATAAAGAAAATGGATATGGCGGATAGCAGAAACGTAACTGCATAGATGAACAGGATGGACTGAACGGAGATGAACGCGATCAATATGCCCCCTATGGCGTATCCAAGTAATTCAATCGTTTTGGAGGAAGAGTTCAGTAGTGCATGGGCTGGAGCTAATTGTTTTGCAGGTTCTGGCAAAATCGCGGGGATGACTGTCTGGGTTGCCGGATTGAACAAAAAACCAAGGATTGCAATGAGCAGATTGGCTGCGTAAATATGCCACGGAAGCATGGATCCTGTCATGAACAAAAGAGCCAATATGCAAGCTACGCCTGCGCGCAATATATCTGTCCAGATCAAAAGTTGCTTTTTCGGCAGACGATCACTGATCGTAGCCAAGGGAATGCCCAAAAATGCATAAATCAAGTACGGCAACATCGGAATCAGCGCGGCAGCAAGTGCCGACTCCGTTAATTGGAGGATATACCACATGGTTGCCATAGAAAATAAAATCTGCCCTGCGCCAGAAATCAATCTACCCACAAGGAGCACAACAAAAGAAGGAAGGCGCAAAACCGCTCGATAGCTGTCGCTGCGAATTTCATTTTTCATCTTTTTCACGCACCTCTCCCTCGTACGTAACAGATTCATCATCACTAATACGATGCAGACGCGTAACCAAACCTGAATCTCGAATGGTCTGTTGTATCTTGGCTTTTACCCGTTCCAGTTCAGCCGTATACTCGCGTATCTCGTTCAATAAGGTCTGATGGGTTCGTATACCCTCCCTAATCAACATTGCAGTCGCATCAGAACGGTTTTTGGCTAATTCAAGAAATACAAGCTGATCTATGATATCAATCTCTTCCTGACTTAATCGAACGGAAACAACTCCCTTGGCTCCCGAAAGATTTTTGTTCGCCTGCTCCACAGATCGTTCCACCATCTGGTTAAACTTAGCTTTCTGGTCATTGTACATATACATTTCCTCCATTCTTCACGAGTGCACCTGTATATCGTAATTTGTAAATCGTAAATTGGTTTTAATTTACATTATACCTGTAAATAAATGGTTGTAAAGCAAAAAACCTTTGGATATCCAAAGGCTCGCCGAATATGTTATTTAGCTAGTTCACTAGTCTCCCTGCCTCCACCACATACCCTCCGATTTCGGGCTGGTGTATTCAAATCCAAATTGAGCATAAAGTTGATCAGCCGGAACATCCGCCAACAGGCTGACTAAACCACGGGCAGGTACTGCTTTACGCAGATAATTCATAATCTCGCTCATGATCAGTTTTCCATACCCCATTCCTTGAACATCCGGGTGTACAGCAATATCGACGACCTGAAAGAAACAACCTCCATCTCCAATCACTCGCCCCATGCCTATCAGCATATCCTCTTCACGCAGACATACGGCAAACAGGCTATTCCGTAATCCAATCTCTGCCCCTTCCCTGCTCATTGCACTAAGGCCGGCAATCTGCCGTAAGGCAAGATACTCCACCGCTGCGGGTGGTGTGTGTTCAATACTCACATGATCCATGAATTGTGCCCCTTTCTGCTTGAATTCATCTACTTCCTGTGTAATAGTGAGAGAAAGCTTACGTGAAGCGTGTTTCATGATACGCGAAGTTGGTGCAAAGGAGGAACAAGTGTGTTTCGTTGGATTGAAGATCTAACATCGCGCCCAGGCACTGTGGCTGTGCTGTTTGGAGTCATGGCTTTGCTTCTGGGGATATACATATGGTCTGCCACTGAAGTTCGCCGCAGCCACGAAAGGCGAATGAGAAGGATACGAGATACATTATACATAAGTACAGCCCTCTTGGGACAACTTACCATCCAGGAAAATCGGAATTATGAACGATCGGAACACGAACATGACGATCTGATAACAGCAATGTTAGCCTGCAAAGCTGCATCTTACCTATCTCCTCAGCTACAGGACCAGATCCGTGACTGTATTAAGGATCATGACCCTGCCAGAATCGGACTGATGCACAGAGCACTGGAACGGGAATGCACCGTATTATCGGATGAACTCAGCCGGGATACTCATGCAGATCATTGGGGCACAGCGGTCTGGACCATCCTTCGGCCTGCAGCCGAACCATTGGCACTAGCAGCCACAGGGTTTCTAGTTACAGATCTGATATTTCGTCAGCGGATGTTGGACGTCCATGTAGACTCATGGGACAGCATCTTGCCATGGATTCGCGCAACTTCCATAATGATCACCATAATATATGGTTACCTGCTCTGGGCCAGCCCACGACGGGATAGGTCACGTACAGTAACCAAAATGCTCTCCTTGCTGATCGCGCTATGCTCCTTGCTCCATCTGATTGGACTTGTTGCTGCGCCCTACGCACTGGGACTACAGCTGATTATATTCACTTCGGGTTTCGGGTTAACTGGGACACGCTCTCGAAGTGATCGCCCCTACGCAGGACATACGGATCTGGAACCAACGAAGCAAGTCTCTACGGAGATGGAAGGAAATACACGTCGTACATCTGGTACCAACACCGACGAATAACCTACGATTCAGCCGCTTCCGTATGATTAAACTTAGATACCCACATCGATGATACGAGACTTGGCCCTCCCTCGGCTGGATTTTCACCGATCAGGTCGTGTCTCCTTACTCGGCATGCTATACGATGATGGATGTCAGTGTCCCAAAATTATCGAACTCCCGTCTGGCTGTTCCTATTGAGTAACCAGTCGATTTTCTAAGGAACACAGGACGTCTTATATTACCTCTACAGCCTCTTTCAAAATTGTAAAGAACCTCAGACACGTTATTTCCCAAAATCGCTCGATAAAAACGCTCTAAAACGCCGTACATTTCGATATAACGTGTCTCAGATTCGTTGCGCTCAATCCCTGCTCATACTCTGTTCCAAGCGCGACTGAGAGGACACGCTCTAAATTCTTCAAGTACGCAAAAAGGGCTGAAACTACATTGTAGCTTCAGCCCTTTTCTATATTACTAATTTTGTCTTGCGAAGAATGATCGGAAAGTTATTCTGTCATCGAAGTCGCAAGTGTGACATTCTTTAGTTCACTTTATATCATGGATAATTACTTCACTTATTTGGCTACAACATGTGCAATGACGCGGCCCTTTTCGTACGTGACAGTCACGTCATAACCTTCGGCAGTTACACTGTCGAATTCACCTGTAATTCCATTAGCCGTGATTAACGTAATATCTTTGGAACCTTCAATCTTATAGTTGGACAAGTCGAGTTTGAGACTTCCTCCATCGATATAGAGCTTTCTGCCGACATTCAGCTGACTGTTGTTGTCAGTCACTACCAATTCCAACGTACCGTTATCCATGGTAAAGTTCCTATTTAAGTTGAGTGCTCCGTCGACATCAACGACAACTGTTCCATTTTCTACATACAGATCACCTGTACCAAAAGCAGTTGCAGATTCAGCTACCAGCGTTCCTGCTTGCAGCAATGTTCCGCCAGTGTAGCTATTTTTCCCTGTCAATGTAAGGGTGCCTGTCCCCTTTTTCGTGAGCATTCCACTACCGGTGATATCATTTCTCCACCAGTCTTCTGCATTGAAGCGCCCTTTGGAAGCGTCCATATCCACAGTTACATTGTTCAAGAATGCGCCGTAGCCATCCGCAGCCGTGACCAGATCAATTCTACCCCAGCCCTTGGATTCATCCAGTACAGGATATCCAGAGTCAATGGATGTTGTATACAATACTTGTCTGCGTTGCTCATCTGTTAAATACGGTTGACGTGTTTCTAACAGGGCTTCTGCTCCTTGCGGTACAACTGGAGCCAAACCTTTGGTTCCGGTTTGTGGTAGACCGTAAGTCATCTTTTCTCTATAGAAGGCTTTATTGGCATCATGATCTTCCCATTTGTGTTCATCGTAAGCACTCTTGAACGTGTAATCCTCAGTTACGGTGTGTGCATACTCATACAGATTCATATTTTTTTCCTTGGCTGCAGCTCCAAATACTTCTCCTGCATTCTCATAACCTTTCTCTAACACATCTTTGTTCTCAGCCTGATTAAGTGCATATGCAGCCATGGCTGTGGATTGTATTCTTCCTCCGATAACATCAAGCGGTGAGTGCATCCCCGTTACAATTCGATTCTCGCCCAACTGAGCTGCTCTCGTTAACAATTCAGTGAATCGTTCTGGTGTAGCGTATGCCAAAGGAAATACGGATAAGTAAGCTGCACTGGTATGTCCGCTCGGAAATGCGCCATCTTTCCCTCTTCCATCCTCAGCGATTCGTTTGACATAAGTTAACGCAGGAATAAGTTTAACGTTAGTTTCGTATTGCTGGTAATGTTTTTCTCCTGTTGATTTGGTGCCGCCTGAAGCCAAAGGTACTTCTTTTTTCTCACCTTCGCCCAAGGTTTCCCATACAGGCAGTCCTTTGCTGTCAACAACTTCTTTCACTTCTCCATTGGAATTCATTCTCCACGGTCTAGGGGAAGAGTAGAAATATTTAGAGGGATTAGATGAGGCAGGAATTTTGAATCGAACCAGATCAACTAAATGAACCAAGTCTGCAAGTTCCGTCTTTGCTTCCCAATCTCCAATGCCTTGGCTTTCATCTTCCACTGTTTCTTCGGTCAATACCACATTCATCTCGTCCACCGTTCGTTCAACGTTTGTCTTTGGCTTGATGATATCTACATACGTGTTAGCCAACGGACCAAAGCCCTCCATCACGCTATAGATCTTATCTCTTTGATCATCATAATAGGCTGCCAATGTCTCTTCACCTGTGCGATTTTGCGTGACCTTTTCTACATATTTGATATTGGCTTCCCAAGTCGCTTTGTTTCGGATCTCTTCATTTGCATATGTTTTCTGATCAGCAACAGCTACGGTTGGATCATTCTTAAAGCCGTCATAATATGGAGTCGGTCCATCTCCATACTTTGCATTTTTCCCGTCAGCTCCAATTTTAGTTGCCGCTGTTCCATCTCTCCAATCCGCTAGGTTCATTGACCATACTTGATCAAAACCGTCTAAAATATCAATAAACGGATTGGTTTCCGCAATATTTTTCAAGGTGTCGTCTCCGGCATTGGCTCCGTGCTTCACGGCGGATAACCGAGCTTCATCTGCTGGGGGATTAACATTCAGAACGGTTGCCGTTCCTTTTGGCTTAGCTGGTTTGGCAGCTGTAGTAGCATCTGTTTCCACAGCTTTAACGAGCGCAGACACCGCTTCGGCACGAGTAATGGAATTAAGCGGTTTGAAGGTTCCATCTGCATATCCGGAGATAATTTTCGCTGCTACCGCTCCACCTACAGCTCCCTTGCTCCACGCCGCTATAGACGATGAATCGCTAAATACATTCGCTGCTGTTTCATTTAACTCCAGATTCAAAATGCCAGCGATCACTTTAGCTGCTTCTTGACGGGTGATCGGATCTTGCGGCTTCATTGTGCCATCGGTGTATCCATCTATATATCCATTCGCATTTGCAATAGAAATTGCTTCGTAATACCATGCACTCTCAGACACATCATTAAAGGTAATTTTAGCTTGTCCGGAATATCCAAAAGCACCGTTTACCAAATTCATAAATTCTGCTCTTGTAATATACGTATTCGGTTTAAATGAATGATCCAGGTAACCTCGAATTAATCCTTCATCACCCCATGCTTGAATATTTGCTTCCGCCCAGTGTCCCTTAATATCAGAGAACTGAATCTTCTGATCGGCTGCAAAACTTTTCTCTGCAAATGTCGGACCTACCATAGACAACATTAGAAGTAATGCCAGTGACTTTTTAAGTGGTTTTCTCATGGCTTGCAAATACACGCTCCCGTTATGGTAAATTATTTTTTTGCTTCTGCATCTGCAAATGAGTAAGAAAGACTCTATACAGATGTCTGATCTGCCGTTACTGTAGCATTAGGGAGCGTTTCGCATCTATAGAACAAATTCCGTTTTATATCAAAATCGTACGTTCCGGAGCTTATATGCCAAGAAAAATGGAGCTAGATACTACATTTATCAATTAAAATACCTACTTTTGTAAACGCTTTATTAACTGAAAGTAAATTATGGATTGGGAGTTTGTTAAATTTCGATCAACATGATTTCTAGTCCTCGGCCTGCTATATAATGATGAAGTTGTTTAGAAAAGAGACATGAAGGGGGAAAAAGAATGCATAAGCCATTTCAAACTGTAAGATCCAAGATGGTTCTTTCCTACCTTGCTGTCGTTCTTGTCATTGCGCTTCTTTTCGGCTCCATTCTATACCTCTTCTTCTCCCATCAATACAGCAAAGAGATTCGAATCAATAATCAGCTGTCGCTGAAAAGCACTGTCAATACTATTGAGAGCTCCGTTATCCAGAAGGTGAATCAGGTCTATCTGTCCCTGGCACTCGGTAACGCCGCTAGTATCGATTTAGATAGCTTAAAAGGAAACCATAGCAAAATCCTGGACATCGAACAGTCCCTCAAAAATATGGTGCAAAATTACTCCGATCTCATTGAAGCTATTCATGTGTACGATACGAAGAACCACTTCATCGTCTCATCTGTATATGGGCTATTGCTCTATGAGGACACGCCTTCGAGTGTGGATCATACGACGGATTGGATTGCTGCGATGAAAGAGACTCCAGAAAGCTCCTTATGGATGAAGACTCGCATGGTGCCTCAGGATGTCTATATCGAATCACGGGAACAAAGCAAGATGAGTCCTCTAATTTCCTATGTCCATAGTTACCCGTTTCAATCGTCTGGACAAGACAGTAAGGCCATGATTGCGATTGATATCAAAGAATCAGCGATCAGTCAAATCATTAAAAATATGCTCCCTGCTGACTATGCAAATACATTAATCATCGATCAGGACGGAACCGTCATATCTGCCGCGGACAAAACGTTGATAGGTAGCTCCACGGAGGAGAATCTGACGCAGTCGCTGCTCACCTTCCATACTTCAGATGAGAGCTTCACACCTGTATTTAACTATGACTCTCATGTCGTTACCCAAGATCAATTTAAAGGAAATGCATGGAGAATCTACACAACCACACCTAATGAAAGCTTCTATTATAAATTGGATAGCTTGAAGGAGATTTCGGTTCTTCTCGGTTTATTGGCTGTTGCGGTTGGAATAGCGATGTCGTCCATCTTTACCAGGGCCAACTATAGTCCTCTTAAACGAATCATGAATAACATCAAGAGCCGGATGGATAGCCCAACCAGCTTAAAGCAGGACGAATATCGGTTCATCGATACAACGTTTAACAGTCTGTCCAATAAAGTTGATAGTCTTGAAGAAACTTTACAGGCCAATCACAGAATGATTAAGCATAGTATCATGCTCAATATGTTAAATAACCGATTTACACCCGAGGAACTTACGGAACAGCTCCAGTCTATTCACATTTCAATGGCCTACTCTCGCTTCCGTTGCATCGTCATTGACCCTGTTAATGAGAAGTGGAAGGATCTGCAGCCACGACAGTTGCAACATACGTTGTATACGATGATCCAGCAACTGGAGATCGCAGAAATGGATGGAACTCAACTGCTGGCAGAGGAATTGCAGGATCACAAAATAGCAGTAATCATCTGTACCAACCAACCCGAAGAACCGCTCTCTGATCACATTGTAGACTTTATTCACGCTGAGGCGAGCAGCAGATTTGGTCTGGAATTTGTACTATCGTTAGGCGGATGGGTAGAGCACTTCACGAAGATTCACACAAGCTATCATCAGGCGAATACCCTGATTCGATACAGCTACTTCTTTCCCGAGCAGTCTGCCATTCAGGATCTTGATCTTCTGAACAGGGAAGCCAGCAGTCTGGAGATCCCGGAGTCATACCTCGTAAACTTTGAAAAGAAATTGCAGACTCGGGATGTGCAGGGTACGGTTCAGGCTATTCAGGAATTGGTCGCGACAATAAAAGAAGGCCCCTATTCAGCCGAATACAGTCGGATTATCTTATTAAAAACGGTATCTATTTACGCTGAGTGTATTAATCAGGTGCGCCTGCAACCAACCGAGGCGAGTTCATTGAATATGTACAAGCAATTTTCATTGTTCTACAATATCAACCGATATTCGGAATGGATGATTCATCTCGTGACCGAATTTGTGATGCAGATGGAGAAGCGAAGCGAGGTACGAAGTGTGGATACCATCTCGGCTGTCAAAGCCTATATTCACGAGCACTTATCAGGCGATCTCACGCTGGATCATGTCTCAGAGCAAGTATTCATCAGCCCTAAATATCTGAGTAAACTTTTCAAGGAAGAAACCGGGATTGTTTATTCCGAATATGTTACGAATCAGAGAATGGAACGCGCACGGGAACTGATGACACAACGCGAAATTACGGTTGAGCAGGTCGCAAGTACGGTTGGTTACCGTACCCCTGCTTATTTCATTAAAAAGTTCAAAGAAATTCACGGCTGTACGCCAAAAAACTTCATGCGCAATCTAATGGAACAGGGATCTATATAGGGTCAATTTAACATTTACACAAAAACGGAGAGGACAGAAAGAACCTGAAGAAGCGAAGCGTTCGCCTAAAAGCTTTCTGAAAGAAAGCTACTTCGGAAGCATACGCTATTCCCGGATTTCTTCCTTTAGAGAAGGAATCAAAAGAAATCTGGGAATAACAGCGATCGGAAGGTTGTTCTGTCATCGGAGTGTCCGTGTAAATATTCTTTGATTAAACCTATATAGAATTTGAAATCAGGAAAGGAGCTGCTATGAACATCAACCATTTAAGAACGCTATGTCTATTGATTGCTACATCTATTCTTATAGGATTGATGAGCGGTTGTACCTTTCTAAACAGGGAAGGATCACAAGTGCAACAGCGAGACCATCTAGCAAGCGCTGAGAAGGATACAGCACCGCAGTACACGATATCCTGGACCATGCATCAAAATATCCCTGTTCCTGAAGACGCGGAGATGATTGCATATATTGAGGATAGGTTTGATGTCGATCTGAAGGTGTGGAATCTTGAGAACAAGCGGTACGAGGAACTGCTGGACCTAGAGCTTGCTCAAGGGAAAATACCCGATCTGTTCCGAATCAGACAACCGCATGATCTGCTTAAGTATCAAATGCAAGGGGTCTTAGCGGAAATCTCCCCGGAAGTCCTTGAACAATATGCGCCAAATATCGTACAGCGAATTCGCGATTATGATTCACGTTACCTAGAGTATGGAAAAATAAACGGTGGCTTATATGGAATTCCGGCCATTAATCAGACCAACATCTATCGAACCCCTGTTGTATACCGAGAGGACTGGCTTAAGCAGCTTGGTCTGGAGGTGCCAAAGACATTAGATGAATTTGAAACGGTTATGTATGCTTTTGCCAAAGATGATCCAGACGGAAATGGTAAACAGGATACGTATGGCCTATCCAGAGAGGGCTTAAATGTCGTGTTTGGCGCTTTTGGACAGTCCGTTTTCACCGAGCAACTGTATTTTAATGAAAAAAACAACCAACTTGTGATCGGTGCTTTGGAGCCTGAGATGAAAAAAGCCCTGACTTATATGCAAAAGTGGTATCGGGACGGGATTATCGACCCTGAGTTCATAACCGGTGAAAACAAAGGCGGCTATAAACATCTATCCCATGCTTTTATTAATGGAAAAATTGGGATGACCTCGATGGGCAACTATTATCATTGGAATCAAGAGGGAGACTACAGTGTCCTTAATGAAAATGGCCAAGAAACCCCTGTGGGAGCCTCGTTCAATGTTAATGAGCTGTTACAGAAGAACGCAACTGCAGAGGTTGTATTTGGTTCTCCTGTTATTGGTCCTGATGGACATAGCGGTTCAAAAGGGAACAATCTGCTGATGAATTTTATTGCTATAGGTGCTGAGGCTACGAAGGAGCCGGGAAAACTGGAGAAAATTTTGGAGATACTCGATTATGTAAGTGCCAACCCCGATCCGGAGGAGCAGATTAAAATGGAGTATGGCCTTCCAGGAAAACACTGGAATTGGAGCGCTGAAGATTCAAACTCGTTCCATTTACTTTACCCATACAACAGAATGGAGAATTATATTAATATGATCGGCTCAAGTATCGGCATGACGGTTCCAGGTACACCCTCGGATAAACGTGAACAGTGGGCTGCATCTGCAGGGTTGACGGAGAATGGTATCTATAATCGCCTGGAGGTTGCAACCCCTGCCCTGATTCAATATTCATCTGAATTGATTCGCATGAGAGACAGAGCGTACATCTCCATCATCACTGGCGATCAGCCTGTGGGGTATTTCGATAACTTTGTGGAAGAATTCATGGATGCAGGTGGGCAACAGGTACTGCTTGAAGCGAATCATTGGTATACGGAGCATATGGAGACAAGTCGTGCACAATAGGTAGGAAGATCTGGAACATGCATTTCCCATGAGTTTCTGGAAAGTATACATTTGTGTTCCTATGCACCAATCCTAGATTCCTGACGCCACGTCACTCTCTATCCCTTCGCACTCGCATTTGATCCGCGTAGTGAACGGGCTGAACTGCTTCGTGCCGTGCTTCCGGATTTGGAGGCGCTGCCTGAGGGCGTGTTTTCAAAACGCTTACGTTCGGTCCGCTCCATCTGCACAATCTGACCTTCGTGCACCACGATATGCAATGAACCAAACTCCATGTCATTCAGCTGTCCGGCAATTCGGTCCAACCATACCTCATCCACTTTTAACGGCTTAGCCATAGAGCCGCCTCCTCTTCTCGGGCTATTGCCCGCCATATTCCTAAGTACGCCGTCATCCAACGGATTTATAAATCATTCTTATCCAACCTATATACTTGGTTTATACATTAGCAGGGCTTCCAGTAGCTGTCAATCTGTATTTTCTTCTTCTCATAATCACTTTTCTGAAACGGCTTTGTGTCCAAGCCAGCTCTTGAGCAGCAACGTGGCAAGAGCCAGAATCAGGAGCAGGGAAGCTACGGCAAATGAAGCCGAGAATTGATATTCGTTATACAAAATCTCGACATGAAGTGGTAACGTATTGGTCTCCCCGCGGATATGCCCGGACACCACAGATACGGCTCCGAACTCGCCCATAGCGCGGGCATTACACAGAATAATACCGTACAGCAGTCCCCATTTGATGTTGGGCAAGGTTACACTCCAGAAGATTCGCCACCCGGAAGCACCTAGCGTAACCGCCGCTTCCTCTTCCCGGGTTCCCTGGTCCTCCATTAGTGGAATCAATTCCCTCGCTACGAACGGGAAGGTAATAAACAACGTTGCAATCACAATGCCTGGCAGCGCAAAAATGATTTTGATATCATGCTCGGACAGCCACGGCCCTAACCACCCATTCGAACCAAAGACCAATACAAAGATCAACCCGCCCACCACAGGCGAGATGGAAAAGGGAAGATCAATCAGGGTGATCATAAGTCCCTTGCCCTTGAACTGGAATTTGGTAATGACCCATGCAGCGGCCACACCAAATATCGTATTCAGCGGTACGGTAATCGCCGCAACTAATAACGTGAGTTTCAGTGCAGACATGGCATCCGGCTCGGTAAGAGCCGCGATGTACACACCCCAGCCCTGCTTCAACGCCTCCATGAGCACAATGGCCAGTGGCAAAATAAGCAGCCATATGAGTACCAGGCTTGCCAGTCCAATCAACAACCATTTGACCCATGGAGCTTCTGTTGTTGCACGGTTAGTTCCACGGCTGGTCTTAACGGGTGGATCAGGGCTCAGTGGAACAGAACCCGCCATATGCTGCACCTCCTTTGGTTTGAGTGAGTGACGTCTGATTGTATCCATAATCCATCATGCTTCATTGTCATGCTCTACCCGCCTTCCGGCTCCAACGTTGCAAGGAATTAATGATCAACAGCAGGATGAAAGAAACAAGAAGAAGCAGCAAAGCTACAGCTGTAGCGCCTGCATAATCGAACTGCTCCAGCTTGGCCATGATCAGCAAGGGAGCAATCTCCGTTTTCATCGGCATATTGCCTGAGATAAATACAACCGAGCCATATTCGCCAATGCCCCGGGCAAAAGCCAGAGCAAAACCCGTCAGCAGCGGTGGGATCAGATCTGGCAGCAGAATCGTACGGAATATCCGCCATCTTCCTGCCCCCAGTGTGGCAGCCGCCTCTTCCACCTCAGCCTCCAGCTCCTCCAACACCGGTTGCACCGTGCGAACTACAAACGGAATTCCGATAAACATCAGCGCCAGCGTAATCCCGGCCTGTGAATAGGCGAGCTTGATGCCCAAAGGTTCTACAAACTGCCCAATCCAGCCATTGCCGGCATAGATCGCCGTAAGAGCAACCCCTGCTACCGCTGTCGGCAAGGCAAAAGGCAGATCAATGACCGCATCAAACAACCTTTTGCCCGGAAATTCATACCGAACAAGCACCCATGCCAGGAGTAACCCCAGCACGAGATCAATCAGCGCCGCTGCACCTGCGGTCAGGAAGCTGACCTGGAAGGAAGCCAGCACCCTGGGATTGGTCGCAACCTCAATCATGGTTGCCCACGTCAGCCCTGTGGAGTTAAATAACAGCGCAGCCAGTGGAATAAGTACAACCAGGCTCAGGTAGAACACACTGTAACCCATCGTTAATCCAAATCCCGGCAATGTGCGTCTCCGCGCCACAACCACCTTGCTCATGCACGTTCATCCTCTCTGCCTTCAGCCGGTAAGGCTGGTTGGCCGCTCACAGCGCGATTGATCAGGTGTTCATTGAACAGAGCAACCTTAGCTGCCTGGAACATAGATCTGGTCGAAGATACCACCGTCATTAAAATGTTTGGCCTGAGTATCCCGCCATGTGCCGAATACATCTTTCAACGTGAACAGCTCAAGCGCCGGGAACTGATCTTTGAATTTTTCCTCCACGCTGTCCAGCGTTGGGCGGTAATAATTTTCAGCAGCAATCGTCTGTCCTTCTTCACTGTACAAATATTTCAGATAGGCATCCGCCACGTCGCGGCTTCCTTTTTTGTCTGCATTTTTGTCCACAATCGCAACGGGCGGCTCTGCCAAGATACTAACCGAAGGCACGACAATGTCGAATTTGTCCGGACCCAGCTCTTTTACCGATAAAAAAGCTTCATTCTCCCAGGCAAGCAGCACATCACCAATGCCACGTTCAACAAACGTCGTTGTAGATCCGCGAGCACCCGAATCCAGCACAGGCGCATGTTTGAACAATTCACCAACGAATTCCTTCGCCTTCTCTTCATCATTGTTATTATGCTTAAGGGCATATCCCCATGCCGCCAAGTAATTCCAACGCGCCCCGCCGGACGTTTTAGGATTTGGGGTGATGACTTGCGTATCCCCTTTGATCAGATCATCCCAGTCCTTGATGCCCTTTGGATTACCCTTACGTACAAGGAAGACAATCGTAGAGGTATACGGAGAGCTGTTATGCTCGTATTTATCCTGCCAGCCTTCATTAATCAGACCTTTATCTTCAATCGCATCAATATCGTATCCCAATGCCAGCGTCACCACGTCTGCATCCAGTCCGTCAATAACAGAACGACTCTGTTTGCCCGATCCCCCATGGGATTGCTTGATGGTTACTTCCTGGCCCTTCTCTTTCAACCAATGCGCCGCAAACGCTTTGTTATATTGTTCATAGAGTTCCCGCGTTGGATCGTAAGAAACATTCAGCAGTTCAATGGCCTTGGCCCCTTCTGTGCCGCCTTCCGCTCCCCCCGATGTTCCTGCTGCACTGGACCCGCCGCTATCCGATCCGCATGCTGCCAGAACTCCTGTTAATACCAGTGCCAGACCAACCAAAATACCCTTGTGAATTCTCTTTTTCATAAATAACACTCCCCCGATATAGATCTGCATGACTACCTCAGGCCGGCTGAACAGGATCAAACGCCCCGTAAAAAACAAGAAGACGGAGGAACCCCCGCGCACTTCTCCCCATAAAGTCATGCCGGCTTAAGGCCGTGCATGCTCCATCTGAAAAGGATGCGCTGCGGTGTTCCTCCGTCTATACGGTGAGAACGTTATTCTGTTCAGGTTGCATGGTTGCATCTGTCTGTAAAATGACCGTTTTCACAATGAAAACAAATTCATTTTTATTATTCCTACCTGTTTAGTAAGTTATATACGTATAATAAAGGCAGTCTATATACCTGTCAAACGTTTTTTCCGATTTTTACCGGATTTCTGGCCTATTGGTAAAAAAAAGAGGAACAACGAACCAGCGTCCGTTGCTCCCTTCAGCGAATCCCATACTTCGCTGGCTATTGAAAACATGAACGGAATTGGACAGCCACACCTTATCCACTCCTCATCTGCCTGCATACCGGATATTGGGTACCGGTGGTGTGCTCATGCCTTCTCCCAGATAAAAACCGGTGTGTGGCGGTTGATTGTAGGCTACATTTTGCCAAGCGACGCCAAGACGGTACACTGGATCATGCATCAGCGTATAGATGCGTTTGTCCGTAACTGCTGTTGTGGTATAGATCCGCAGTGCTGAACTGTCATTCGTCCGCCATACCACTTCCTCTCTCCAGTCCCCGAACAGATCGGCCTGCAGATTCGGCGTAGACTTGGTTCCGTTGTTGGAAGATACGCCGGAAGCGGTGAGCAGGTTCATCGTTGTGCTGTTAGCATAGTTCCACTTATCGATTCGGTTGCTGTCCAGCAGTTCACGGAGCAGATCCCCATCCCACCAGATGCCAAAATTCGTGGAGGAAGGCAGGGTTGTCCCGAGTTTCTGCCCTTTGGCTGTGTACAGACTGCCGTCTGCCCATACTTCGGCACCTTTATATCTTGGATCGATATCTGCCGCCATGCCACGTCCAATATCCTTTGTTGTTTTGACTCCCCAGATTAACTGGCCTGTACCTGCATCCCGGAACTCCACTCCGGCATTGGATGGCGTCTCATGAACCTGAAATACCTCAAGTCCAGGGCGGTCCGGGTCGAGGTCACTCAAATGCATGGCATCGCCATGATGAAGCCCTGTTGTGTACAATCCTTTGCCGTTATCATCCACCGCCATGGCACCATAAACGATCTCGTCTTTCCCATCTCCGTCTACGTCCGCCACACTCAGATTATGATTGCCCTGCCCGGCATAACCCGAGTTACCGGAGGTATTGGAATCAAATGTCCATTGTTTGGTCAGCTGTCCATTCCGCCAGTTATAAGCCACGAGCACTGTGCGGGTGTAGTACCCACGCGCCATGACCAGACTTGGGCGCTCTCCATCCAGATAAGCAATGGCGGCAAGGAATCGGTCCACCCGATTGCCGTAGTTATCTCCCCAACTGGATACATTGCCACGCGCCGGTTCGTAGTTCACCGTGGAGAGCGCTTTGCCAGTCTGTCCATTGAAAACCGTCAGGAATTCGGGACCAGACAACACATAACCGCTAGAATTACGGTAATCCTTGCTTGCATCCCCGATGACCACGCCAGTGCCATCCTTGGTGCCATCGGCTGTTTTCATCGCAACTTCGGCTTTGCCATCACCGTCGAGATCGTACACCATGAACTGGGTGTAGTGAGCACCCGCTCGGATATTTTTGCCCAGACTAATCCGCCAGAGGCGTGTTCCGTTTAATTTGTAGGCATCGATAAACACTTCCCCGGTATAACCACTCTGGGAGTTATCCTTAGAGTTGGAAGGGTCCCACTTCACAATCAATTCATACTCACCATCACCATCCAGGTCACCTGCACTGGCATCATTGGCACTGTAGGTGTAGGCTACTCCATCGGGCGTTGTCCCACCTGCGGGTACACTAAGAGGAACAGACAGATAGTTGTTGCCCCACACGCTCGCTGCCGCTGAAGCAGCCTGCTCCGTTCCACTGACGACAGCGCGAACCGTATATTTGGAACTGCTTGTCCCGCTTGCATCCTGAAGGTTGGTGCTGTTTGTTATGGGCGTAGGGTTCACCTTGGTTCCATCCCGGTATACGTTAAACGATACATTCGATCCTTCCGTTCCCAGAAGCCGCCAACTGACAAACACACCTGTCCCGGTCTTCACAGCCACCACACCGCGATCCAGATATTCCATCTGCCTTGCTCCCGCTGCATGTGTTACCGGCGTGTTGCCAAGGCCAAGCGAAGTGACCAGTAACGCGGAACTTAGCAGTGATACTCCGGCTGTACGTAATGTGCGCTTCCACAATGATGATCGATTCCCCATAAACAATTGCCTCCCCAATTGGTTTGGTAAGCCCGATGCCCTTGTAGCGCCATCTTTTTATGTAAGCGCTTTAATATATTCATTTTAAATTAAACATATAATTCCATCTATAGGTCTAATTTAGTAATTGGATGGTGGTACATGAAAAAAACCAAAGGATTTCTCCTTCGGTTATCCGTTGCCTATTCTTTGAATTGCTTCATTCGACTGGAATCGCAATCAACTAACTCACGGATATGAGGCGATTCCCATGTTCTCATAAAAAGACTAAAAAAAGCTGTAAAACCATGTGTTTCTCCATGATTTCACAGCTTATAGACCACTCTTTAGATGTAATATTCCACGTTCACTTCACCGTATTACAACTTTTATACCACAGGCGCAATACATACCGGACGAGGCAGTTCCAGCTTGAACCCGTTATGCGTCAGGCGTCCGTCTTCTTCACTGATCTGGAAACCTACGAGGTTATTGCTGTCCTGATTCGCCACGACCAGAATCCCACCTGGCAAAATATTAAAGTTACGCGGTGTCTGCCCAATCGTGGACGTCCACTCTACAGCTTCCAACTTACCGCTCTCCTGATCAATATGATAGAGCACGATGCTGTCATCTCCCCGATTGGATGCATACAGGAAACGTCCACATGGAGATACACGGATGTCTGCAGCCGTACCCTCTCCTTTATGCCCTTCTGGAAGTGTGGAAATGTGTTGCACCGTAGTGAACTCCCCTCTGCGCTCATCGTACAGGAATGCCGTAACCGTGTTGTCCAATTCGTTGATCACATAAGCCCACTTCGAGTTGGGATGGAACACAAGATGCCTTGGCCCTGCGCCTGGTGGCTGATCCATCTCACGATGGGTAACCAGACGTCCCTCTTCCAACCGATACACAATGATCTGATCCAGACCGAGGTCACATACGACAGCATACTGTCCGGACGGATCGGGTTGAATGGAGTGTGCATGCGGCCCTTCCTGGCGTTCTTCGTTGATTCCACTTCCCGTGTGCTCCACCCATGCACTCATCTCACCAAGCGTCCCCTGATCGCCAACCGGGAATACATTCACACTGCCGCTACTATAGTTGGATGAGAACACCCACTGACCATCCTTGGAGACAGACACATAACATGGAGAAGCCCCTCTGGTCTGTTTTCGATCCATCAGGTGCAGCTCACTCGTTGCCGCATCTCTCCGATAAACCAACACCTCTCCCTCGTCCGTTTCACTCGCCACATACAGACAGTTTCCATCCGGGCTTAGCGCCAGATAAGACGGATTATCCACACCATCCATGTGATTGACGATTCGCATCTCTCCTGTATCCGCATTCAACGCACATAGGAATATTCCGGGTTCATCCGCTGACGCATACGTCCCTGTGTAGAAAAGCGTTTCCTGTGTTGTGACTGGTTCCATAACTAAATCTCTCCCTTATCTTGTATATTCACTGTTCTGATTCTTCCCACTGGTATGTACTTACCCAATTCACGGGCAACTGCTTCACTTCCTGTAACGTGGCTTTCTAAATCGAGAACACCTCCGGTGAGCGCTCGCATATCTGGCATTGACTCCCTTATCGCCTCTCACCATAATACAAAGTATGAGACCTAACAACAGACCACCCCTACAGCGTAAATCTGACGGATTTCGTATGCAAAAACTCATTGTGCTGCCGGACTCCCTTCTGCAAGAAACCGCAACTTATCCGGTCACGTCCGGATTATATGTTACCGATATCGGTTACTTTCACGAAGCGGAGCATCATTACCGTGATCGTCCCGATGGTTGTGAATCACACATTCTGATGTACTGTGCCCAAGGCACAGGCTGGTATACGATGGATGGCAGCAAGACTTATGATGTCAGCCCGGGAAACCTTGTTATATTACCTGCACATGTCCCTCATGTGTATGGTGCCAACGCAGCTGAACCTTGGAGCATCTTCTGGATTCATCTGCGCGGGAAACACGCTTTATCCTACATAGAACCCTTGTTAACTCATCATATTACTACCATGCCACCGGCCAAGGCTCAGAAATGGCTTGAGCTGTTCCATGAATGTTACGGCGCGTTAGAGACGGGTTACTCCATGCAGACGATGACATATGCCTCCCAGATTATCGGTTATATGCTGGGCATGCTCGCTTATGGACCGGAGACGACAGGAACAGATGGTGGGATCGTGAGCAGCAAACGTGCGGCCGAACAATCCGTCCAATATATGTTGGAGCACCTGGAGAATGGAATCACCCTCAAGGAACTGGCGGCTCACGCGCGGTTGTCTGTCCCTCATTACTCTCAGTTATTCAAGCAAGCTACAGGGCATTCGCCCATCGATTATTTCCTGCGGCTGAAGATTCAGCATTCCTGCCGCTATCTGGATTTTACCGATTGGACCGTGAAGCAGATCAGCTCCGAGCTTGGATTCAAAGACCCGTACTACTTCTCCCGTCTGTTCAGCAAAATGATGGGACGTTCACCCACGGATTATCGAAATAAATCCAAAGGTTAGAGGCAGTGCCTTCACTTAGCCCTATCTGAATGATTATGAATTCAGTTGGAAAATTCCAGCAACCTTTTGAACAGAAGGGTCGTCTATAGGGCAAATAACTTTTATATAAAGGGATCATCCCTGGAAAAGTGAGGCGAACCTATCATGAAAAAAAATATACTTGCTACATTAACTGCGGGAGCTCTGCTCACGCTGTCTCTAAGTGCAGGCCCGATCAACGCTGCGCAGGCCCAATTCACGGATATTCAAGGTATCGCAGGAGCAGACAAAATCGAATCTCTCCATAAAGATGGATTCATCAAAGGTGTGAGTGACAGCTTGTTCAAACCTGAACTGGAGTTAAATACCGCTCAGGGCATTCAACTGATTGCGGACGGCCTGAATCTGAATCTGGACACGATTCGTTTTATCAAAATGCCGGTACCAAGTGACTACTTCTCTGCTGTAAAAGATGGCATATGGTACAGTGATGCATTTATCCGCGCACAATATAATGGCATTCAGATGTCACAGAATATCGATCCGTCCAAACCGCTTACTCGTGAACAATTCACACTGTTCCTGATGCAAGGCATCGAGGCCAAAGGCGGTCTGCCGATGATTAATATCAAACCTGTGGACATTACCGACGAAAAGGAACTTACGCCAGAGTATCAAGGTGCCATTCAGCGTTCACTCGTTCTCAAAATCAATGAACTGGATGCCGACGGAAACTTCAATCCCAAACAAACGATTACTCGCGCCGAAGCAGCAGTGATGATGTATAACGCAATCGAGTACATGGAATCGTTCCATGCACCACAAATCCCGGAAACACCTGAGAAGTAATCATTTCATGATGGAAGCTAAGAACTCACTTGAGTGGTGAATCCGCTCGATTGGAGTCACCGTGAGTGGACTTTTCCATACAACCCCAATATGCCAAACAGCCGCACCTTCCCTCAACAGGAAAATGCGGCCGTTTGTATTATACCTATATCACTGATGCAATCATCAGATTTAACTTTCTAACTTAGAAAGAACCTTTAACAACTACCTCAGACAACGGTAAACGTCCTGACGGGCGAGCTGGCTGTGCAGCTTTACCTACAGTAATCAACAATGTTGGCACAAATCGTGCAGGAATGTTGAATGTTTCCATCAGTTTTTGTGGATTATATCCACCGATTGGACATGTATCGTAACCCAGGGAGCGTGCAGCAATCATAATATTTTGGGAAGCAAAAGATGCATTGCGGATCGCTTCATCGCGAGCGATTTGCGGGCTTTGGTAAGCACCGTTGATCTGTCCAACCAATGCGTCACGAACCTCAGCAGTCAGTGCGCCTGCTTCAACAGCTTGATCGTAGATTACGGTGTTACGGTTTGCTTCCAAATCTCCAAGAACAGCAATCGTAACTGAACTTTCCACGATCTGACTTTGACCGTAAGCAACTGGCAGCAATTTCGCTTTGTCTGCTTCGGATTCAATCACGAGGAATCTCCAGTGTTGCAGGTTCCATGAAGATGGTGCTTCCGCAGCTGCTGTCAGAATCGCATTGAGATCAGCTTCAGGCAATTCAAACCCTTTTTCGTACTTTTTGACAGCATGGCGTTCGCTAATAACGCGAAGTGTTTCATTTTTTTCAATGCCTGACATGTGTTCCACTCCCCAGAATCTAGTTTGTTTATACTTCTTTTACTTTCGCAAGGTGATCTCGAAGTTTACTCTACCAGGGATTTTCCTTCCGAAAATAACATCAGCGCAGATAATCTCTCCTCATCTGTGTTCAGGTTATGCCCGGAATCGCCTGAGAACATCAATGGATCTTTCACCGGAGCATACGCCCATGCCGTAACTTGTCCACCATGCCTGACTAAACCAAGGCCATGTCATGAAGGACCATTCGTTGTGGACTCCGTCAGGACTTCTCCTTTGCAGATAATCTCTTCAGCGATAAGTTCAACGTTTCCCCATGACCTATGCGTTCTTTCACATCCTGAATGGATATACGATCAAAATAAGCGCTGAGCGCCTCTTCGCCACCATTATAAATGTTCCCCATCACATACTGCATATTGGAAGATACCACGCATGATGAACCGGACTCCCCTGAGCACCAGCTGGGACCGAGTGAACCACCAGCTACCAGTCTGTACAATTCTCCAAGCTTGATCTCTTCACTCGGACGGCTAAGCAAGTACCCACCATGAGCACCTTCCTTGGTCGTCAGGTAACCATGCTTGCGCAGAACACTAAGTACCTTACGGACTCTGGCCGGGTGTGTACCCACACTCTGGGACAAATCTTCACTATTGGCCATACACTCATCTCTCATCGACAGAAAAACAAGACAATGCACCGCTATGGTAAATTCGCTGTTCATAACTTACTCCTTCCCGGCTTACAACACCGATGAACTCCAACTCAAGGTAAGTATAACTGTCATTATATGAATAACAGTTATGTTTGTCAACTTTCATCCCGGATAGGGATCAAAGGTGATTTTTCCTGTTATACCAATACTTACAGCTCATCAACATAATTAAGCTAGGATGAACATCCTGTCTTCATTTTAATCCAAAAAGAACAAAAAAGTGAGCCTTCCGCTACGCGAAGGGCTCCAATAAGATAGACATATGAAAGGGCTTACGTGATTATTATAATCGGTAATCCCCAATTTGAAAACGCTTTTTTTGTAAAGTGCATCATTATTTTAAATTTTTTTTATTTGAATAAATTAAACAACAGGTATTGCTAAAACTAATCCCATTAGTTATTATACTAATACCATTAGTTTTAAGGAGGGTTTAACGATGCGTATTACCCGAGAATTTGATGTCGTTCAAGTTACGTTTTTCCCAAGACTCTTCCCTGTGAACGTATACCTGGTTGAAGAGGAAGATGGTTTAACCCTGATTGATGCCGGAATACCGGTCAGTCTTAAGGGGATTTTGGCAACTGCCCAGTCCCTTGGAAAGCCCATTACCAAGATCATTCTGACTCACGCGCATAGCGACCATATTGGTGCGTTGGATCGTCTCACAGAGGCACTGCCCCAAGCCGAGGTCTTCATCTCCAGACGGGATGCCCGGCTATTGGCGGGTGATACTTCCCTTCTTCCCGGTGAGCCACAAACCCCGGTACGCGGCGGCGTGCCTAAGCCCAAAGCGGTGCGCACCCAGCCAAACCACTTGCTGGATGACGGTGACCAGATTGGTTCACTGGTCGCCGTTGCCTCACCAGGACATACGCCGGGGCATATGTCCTTCATGGATACGCGCAGCCGCGTGCTCATCGCTGGCGACGCGTACCAGCTGCAAGGCGGCCTTGCCGTATCCGGTCGCGTGCGCCCGCTCTTCCCGTTCCCCGCGCTGGCGACGTGGAACCGCGAAGCGGCCCTGGCCAGCGCGAAGCGCCTGGCGGAGCTGGAACCGTCCGTGCTGGCTGTAGGCCACGGACGGATGCTGCGCCAGCCCGCGGCCGCCATGCGCGCGGCAACCGCTGATGCACAGCAGCGGTTTGATCTTGCCGGGGGGCAACTATGAGCCCCCGGCAAGGGCTGGATCGCGGCGCTCTTCTCAGCGCCGCCACCCAGCTTGCTGACAGCGACGGCTTTCAGGCGCTGACACTGGCCGCGTTGGCACAGCGGCTGGATGTGCGCTCGCCGTCGCTCTACAACCACATCAGCGGACTTCCCGGGCTTCGCCAGGAAATGGCGCTGATGTCCGTACAACAGCTTAGCCGCGCATTAACCGCGGCTATCGCTGACCGCACTGGCGATGATGCCATTCAGGCCATCGCTGCGGCATACATTGGCTTCGTCCGCGAGCACCCCGGGCTCTACGAAGCCTCATTTCATGCCCCGGACCGCGAGGAGCCACAGCTCGCCGCGGCCAGCACAGCCACGCTGGAGTTGCTGCTGCACAGCTTGCAGCCCTACCCGCTCACTGATGCTGAAGCATTGCATGCCGTTCGTGGTTTGCGCAGCCTCTGCCATGGATTTGCCTCCATTGAGGCACAGGGCGGCTTCGGCATGGACTTTGATCCGGACGAAAGTCTGCGTCTGACCGTATCCGCCTTCCTGCACGGACTCCGGCATCTTCACCAGGACTAGTTAAGCCACGCATTGCATCATGAAAAAGGACTGCAGAGGATCTGCAGTCCTTTTTCATTGCCTTGTACTGGGTACATCCCATAGATAGATTTTGACAGTAATAATGTTATAGTTGCGCCAATGACTTTTAACACATTAACATCCACTTTGAATTCATCTTTCATCCGCTTGTGTTCTTTATAATTTCTTTCTTTACAATTTCATTTAATACAGAGAAAAGTGGCGCCTCGGTTGCACGATGCCATGATCGGTGCCCTCTGACCAAAATCTAACGAACCGAGGACACGCTATAACGGCAATTAGAGCGAATAACAACAACTAACGAACTCCACACGTCCTATTTCGCAGAAAACTGGCTGCGGGACAGGAATAATGAGTATATTCCGTCATTTAACGTGTCTGTGATTCGTTACATTTACCAACGTACCAAATTAGGACAAATAAGATGTGCTCAGTTCGTTAGAATGTGCTACGTACGGTGCTTCAGATCACGATGCCATAGACACTCGTCCACTCATCATATTGGCGCATAAGTCCAGACACACATTGTGTTATGGTCTCTAAATACGGAGCGTTCATGCTCCAAATTGTATTGATCAAGCGGATGCGGGTACATGACTAGATAAGGATCTTACCTTGCTCGTAATGCACATAGTAGTACATGTTTTATTACTATTCATGTATATATCACGCTACAGTTCGGTGCACACATTGTTGCGATTCTAGATACGGAGCTTACCCTGTTCGTGATGCACACTTTAGTACTTGTTTTAATACGTGTCCTAATACGAATCATTTAATAGATCTCACTACATGTACGCCGCAGCGGGATAATTCTTGTTTCGGATCTAGCTACAACTCCCATTGTTCATGGTGGAAAGGGTCTGAAACGTATTCAATCTCCCAGTCCCAGTCCCAGTCCCATTTCACCTGGCAATCTGATCCTTACTTGATCCACCCTGTCTCTCAACCACACTTTTGCCACTCACAACACGCACTTCTCTATTATGTACATCTCCCGTTCCTCTCGAAAGGTGGAATGGACTTTGGCTTCCCTTTTTCCATCGAAACGGTTCTCGATAATCTATCTATGGCCATTGTTGCCGTCCATCCTGCACTTCATTCAAAATATGCTTCATCACGGGCACGTACACTTTCCAGTAGAACATGTCCGGAATATCTTTCTGATCTGGCGTAAGTTTGGACCGGACGACCTCCCATCCCCGGATTCGGCGCCAGAAGGAATAATGCTTCATCTCTCCAAAGGACCCTGCCATGTAATACGACCGATTATAGTCGTCGTACCGGACCAGTGCAACAAATTCCGCAGGAATTCCTGCATCCACCAGCTTCTGCTCACCTGTCTCCGTCAGATCCGTCTTATACCAGGCCAGTATAGAGTTCTTCTGTTGCGGCACAATGATATCGAACCAGCCACTATAATGTATATCCTGGGTTATGCCGCTCCAATCACTGCCTTCCGGTGTAAATGCAATCTGTATATTGCCTGTCTTCACATCCGGACCTTTCGCCAGTACCATGACCTGTCCATCCATATGGATCAGCAGCATACCCGCTCCGTGATAAGACCATTTCTTCTTCTCTTGTTGCTCATAGTTCGTCCGAATCCAACGGGGTACTTCTTCTATACTTTGCAGATTAGATACCGATTTCCCTTGCCATCCACTGCTGTCCACACCCAAGATGGGGTATAGTTGCTCTCTTGTCATCTTGGAAGCCGTATTTGCCAATGCACTGTATTCGGCAACAATCGTTACCCCTTTATACGCAGCCTCGCGGATTTTCTGCACATCATATATCGTTAATCCTTCATAGATTCCGCCTTGTTTCCCTTCACTCTTGTGTGCAGACAGACTACTCCGATTCGCCGTCAGATAGATCAGATCCGTATCTGTCACCTCATCAGGCAGCAGTTGCTTCATCCGTGGAAGCCCGTTCTGAAGATCATAACCGTAATAATCCTCTTCATACGAGTAGTATTCCCCTGTGTGCTGTACAATCTTCTGTTGATTCAGAAGCCAAACCAACCCCTTGTGCCCCTGATAGGACAAGTCCGGTCTGCTCTTGTCAATAATCATGATGTTCAGTGAAACCGGGGCCTGGGATTGCCACATAATCCATGGGACAACCAGCACCACCGATACCACTGTAAAACAAGCCAACGTCCACATCGTGGCTGGCCTGTAACTTTTTTTCATGAAGCGTATTCCTCCTTGCTCTGTTCCAAGGTATTGTCAGGATCGATCGTTAGATTACCCTAATCCATGTCTGCTGTCCTTTTCCTCTGCCTTCCGCAATCCCATAGCCTGCAACATGCCATATATACGGGATATGTTATTCAGCGGTCTGAACCAGAACGTCTCCGTACATGCATACAACAGCAGACGTGTCACCTCTCGGGACGTATATACCTTGCGTGAACACCATATTTCGAACATCACCACACTTGCGGACAACAAGGAACCATAGAGGGTCAGTAGCAGAACGAGAATGATGCATAGGTTAATATCCACCCACTGTAGCCCTATGCCTGCAATGAACAGCACGATCGCTCCTAGTTCCAACACAGGCCCCAACAATTCGATCAAAATAAAATACGGGATGGATACCATCCCCATCCAGCCATAGGCCGGATTGAAGATCATGCTCCGCTGAGTCCATAGACTGCTTGCAAGCTGCATGTGCCAACCGATACGCTGTCTGCACAGCTGATGCCATGTACCGGGTACTTCTACCCTGCAGATCGGATCGGGAATATATATAATACGGCCACGTTCCCGAATCTGCTTCATATGTTTCTGTAACCGCATCACCAGTTCCATGTGAGCGACCTGGTCATCGCGCTTGTAACCTCCAACTTCCAACACCCGGTTCTTTTTGAATATACCGAATACTTCAGACGTAAATAAAAGCACATTAATATTATAACGAACAAGGCCCACACCGCTAATCAGAAAAGCACGCACGTATTCAATGGTCTGCATTACAAACAACGTACTGCCCGTCCTTCTTGCGCCGTTGTCGGTTAAATCCGTTTGATTCGTATTTCTGGAGGCCATGAGATCTACTCGTCCACTACAAGCAACGACCTCTTCTCCTGGGAGAGCATCCATAACGGGCTTCATAATCTTCACCAATGCATCCCGTTCCAGAACTGTCCTGGGTCCAACAGAGGCGATATAAGGATATTGCGAGATATTCAGACCGGCATTCAGGGAGTCCATTCGTCCCCCATACGCCTTGTCGATCACAACCAGACGATGATGTAATCTGGATTGGTAGACACATTTAATCTGAGCCGTCTCCTGACCGAGTCCCGAATAATGAACTTTACTCCGAATGGGCATCAGATCATAGGTTTCTTTTAGACGCCGCATGGTCTCATCCTCTGATCCATCATTAATGATAATAACCTCATAACGTGCATACTGAATATCCAACAGACAGCTGATTCGCTGTACGATCGTATCCTCGCTATTCCGCACCGGAACAAGCAGGGATACCGCAGGAGCCAGTTCTTCATCCAACATCTCATGATATTGCAGCGGGTCCAGATCCCTCTGGCGGATCAATGTGCGAGCGGCAGCAACGACCAGAACACTACACATCACAATCGCTAACACCAGATAGATAAATATCCCCTCGTAACATGCCAAAACAAAACTCCGCAGCATCTCAATCCATCTTTCGTCCATACTGCATCCTTTCCAGCGTTTCCTCCGCTATCTGCCTTGCATATTTATCCGGATGGTTTACAGCCGTATCCCGGAGCTCTTCAAGTCCCTGCTCGTACCGGGCAAGAGAGTTCGCCGCTTCCTGTCGGATCTGAAAAGAAGGATCACCCATCATTACCTTCAGTCTAGGAATAAAAGCATCCGCATGAACAGTACCCATAAGCTGGGTCACTGTTAGTCTTTCAGAGCGTTGCCTCTCCTCACCAGATTCGTTCCATACCAGCAATAGCCCCTTCAGCAACTCTTCGCGACCTCTGCTCACTTGAGCCAATGCCTGATAAGCGAGGGTACGCAGCAACGCATCCTCTCCAAGAATGAGCTTCTCCAGTAGGATAACGGCACCCTCCGTCTGGTCATCCCGAATACGAATGGCATGGACGATATTAGACTGGATCTGGTAAGGTACCTCCTTGAAATGATCCTTCAGACGAGTCCAGGATGAATCGGTAAGCAACAGCAGAATCTGCAGATACTGCGAATCGGACCATACATATTGCTCACGCATCAATTCCTTCACGATTCTGAAATAACCGGTTCTGGCATATATGCGCAATATGATGAAGCGTTCAAGCGGCGTACAGGAAGTAACCCGCAGCATATCCTCTAACCTGGGCAGAAGCTCTATCATATGAAACTGTTCAATATATAACAACGTGTTGACCCGTTCACTCCACTTTCCCGACTTCAGAACCGACCGGTATGAACTTCCAAAGACTTGCCAGGATAACAGACGAATTCGCAGAGTCTCGTGCTCTACCGGACCTTGAGCAAGCCGTTGCAATAACAGCTGCTGCAAAACACTCTGTTGATCTCCACTCATATTCAGTAAGTCAGCTTTCACTTCTCCTTGGCCCAGATACTGCTGTAACACTGAATCTTCGGAAAGTAATTCCTGCATCAGTACCGTCTTAACCTTTTCCCTGTGCCTACTGCTATATTTCATCCATAAGATGTAACTGTAGATAACCAGCAAAAAAGCTAGTACACTTGCACATATGAGGCTGACCACATGTACTAACCAATCTGTATTACCTGCAAGCCACCCTCTATGATGTGAGCCGATAAGCTTGATATACATCCATTGTTGTCCAATCATTGCATGATTTCCCCTTAATCGAATAAACAGCCTTACAACGGGCACAATAATACAAAATTTTCAAATACACCCTGTGAATACATATCGGGTATATGATACACTAAGCTTTCTATCGGCTTTCTGCGTTTGTGATATAATAGGAACTGAAAATTCCGGCAATTCGTATTGGGTTCCGGATCTCCGGATAACATATTATTCCAGAAAGAGGGAGTTCTACGTGGCTCAAATCAGTCCGTACTACCTGCAAATCGGAGCAACCGTGGGCATGCTTGTCATGGCACTGCTTGCCATCTTCATCCGCATGAAAGCCAGTCACAGACCGGTGACCATTCGTAAAATCCTTATTCCTCCGCTCGGCATGAGCACAGGATTTCTCATGTTTGTTGTACCGGCAACACATGTTCCTCTACTCTGGGCATTCTTTGCGTTTCTGGTGGGCTGGTTCCTCTTCTCCTATCCCCTCATTCGCAGTACACGGTTTGAACGAGTAGGTGAAGAAATTTTTGCCACACGTTCTCGCAGCTTTGCTTTTATCTTGCTTGGATTGCTGGCCGTACGCCTGATCCTGCATGAAGTCATTCAGCGATATGTAAGTATTCCGCAAACAGGCGGATTGTTCTTCCTGCTGGCTTTTGGCATGATTGTACGCTGGCGTGTATATATGTACAAACACTACAAAGAAGTGCTGGTCGCCAAACACTAGTCACCCTACATAGACCACGCACAGATTTACAGATAAAAAAGACACGTTCTGTTGCACCCTCGGTGTGCAGAACGTGTCTTTTCGTTTTCAACCTAATTGTACATGTAAACCATTCAATATCTATTCAGGATCTGCAACCTTAACCAGTTGCTTGCCCAGATTATCTCCCGAGAAGAGACCCATGAATGCTTCCGGCGTCTGTTCGAACCCGTCCACAATGTTTTCTTCATACTGGATATGACCTTCCTTGATCCATTTCGCCAACTTGGCGCGGCCTTCCTTGAAGGATTTCGTATAGTCACCCAGCAGGAAACCTTTCATTAATGCTGTATTTGTTAACAGCAACGTCTGTGGTCGCATCCCGATATCCGGTTTCTCCAGATTATAGGACGAGATCTGACCGCATAACGGAATACGTGCATTCCGATTGATGTGGCGCAAGACTGCATCCGAGATGTCACCGCCCACATTGTCAAAGTAGACATCTACGCCGTCCGGGCAAGCCCGTTCAATGGCCGCTGACATATCCTGCTCCTTCTTGTAGTTCAACACCACGTCGAAGCCCAGCTTTTCTTTCAAATAAGCGCATTTCTCATCAGAGCCTGCAATACCAACCACGCGTGCTCCCACAATTTTACCAATCTGACCTGCAATCATGCCTACCGCTCCGGCTGCTCCCGATACAACAACCGTTTCGCCGTCCTTCGGTTTGCCGATGTCCTCCATACCAAAATAAGCCGTCAGACCCGTCAGGCCCAGCGCACCCAGGTAAGCCGTGATTGGTGCTTCTTCGGTATCAATTAGCGAAAGATCAGCCGTATTCACTGCGGCATATTGCTGCCAGCCCCACATACCGGATACGAGGTCACCTTTGCGCAGATTCGGTTCCGAAGATTCCACAACCTGTCCAATGGCTCCACCCTTAATCACTTCATTTAACGCGTACGGTGCAGCATAGGATTTTGTATCTTTCATGCGGCCCCGCATGTATGGATCAACCGACAAATATAATGTACGTACCAGGACTTGCCCAGCTTCCGGTTCAGGAAGAGGTGCATCAATGAATTTGAAATTCTCTCTGGATGGGGCACCTTCGGGACGAGAAGCAAGTACGATCTGTTTATTTAAAGACACCAAAATTACCTCCTTGTTGCCAAGTGGACGCAAGGTTAACCCTTGTCAGCTGAGATCACTTACCACTGGCTCTGTGTTATCACTTCTTAATAGTTTAAACCGAAACAGGCGGTTCACAAACGTGGGCCGCCTTGAAATATGCAAATATCGTCACATTGTAGCTGCTTTTGGCTATTATTGTGCTGTCAAAATCACTGGACCATCCGCCGTAATCGCAATCGTATGTTCATACTGGGCAGACAGACTTCCATCCAAAGTACGAGCAGTCCATCCATCTGAATCCAGCTTACTTCGGAACGTACCAATATTCAGCATCGGTTCGATCGTAATAACCATGCCTTCCTTGAGACGCGGACCCCGATGAGGCGGACCGTAGTGAGGGACTTGTGGTTCCTCATGCATCTTCTCACCAATGCCGTGTCCGATAAACTCACGCACAACCGATAGGCCTTCACCTTCTGCATACACTTGAATCGCATTGGAGATATCTCCGATCCGGTTGCCCACCACGGCAAGTTCAATGCCTTTGTACAGAGAGTTTTTGGTTACATCCAGCAGATGTTGTGCTTCCGGAGTCACTTCACCTACGGCATATGACCAAGCCGAATCCGCCAGCCAGCCATTCAGATTAACGACCATGTCGATTGTAACGATATCGCCGTCTTTCAATGCATATTTTCCCGGAAACCCGTGACAGATCACATCATTAACCGACGCACATGTCGCATATTGGTATCCGTTATATCCCTTTTGTTCCGGCGTAGCGCCATTTTTCTTCATAAAAGCTTCTGCAAACTGGTCGATCTCCTGTGTCGTAATGCCTGGACGAATCATCTTTGCAATTTCTCTATGGCATGCGGCGAGAATTTCTCCGGCTTTTTTCATATATTCAATCTGTTCTTTGGTCTTTATTGTAATCATAACAACTACTCCTGTCCGTTAAAATCTTATCCTGTCCTCTATTGTAACGCTAAACACTCAAAATAAAAAATTCCGCGCAATCAGCAACATCCTATTATACGCCAAGCTCCTGTCCAATGAATACAATTATCCATGAAAAAATCGAAACCCCTCCATATCTGGCCACGTATATGCTTAAAACAGTTGAAGTCGAAAGGGTGAAAGCTCATGTTCAAAAAGATTATCGGCAAACTTATCGATTCCAAATCTTCATCTCACCGCAAACGTCATAGCTCCTCAGACAGGCGCTCATATAAACGTCACAGCAGTTCCTCAGGCAAGCGTTCCTACAAGCGTTATTCTTCTTCGGATGTGAAATACCGGGATAGCCGCAGTGGCTCCGGGTATTACAAAAGCAGAAAATATAGCTCCAGCTAAGCGGCTTTCACGACTGCTTTTAAAGAGTAATGATCACACCAGCTTATTGGACCCTACAATAAATGAATATGTAATAAAGGGGTGTTCGCCAGCCATACACACGGCTAACAGAACACCCCTTTATTGTTTCTATATAAGTATGTATCAATTTTGCTAAGTGAAACGAACACTTCTGATTTGAGCGAGAGCCTGTCTTGCTGAAGGTGTCCACTGGATCAACATCTATAAATTCCCTTTTTCAATTGCGTCAATTATATCATCTGTAGAGTAGACCCTACCCGAAGAAATATCTTTTTTGGCTTGCATAATTAAAGCTTTGAGCTCCAGATCACTTTCTATTTCTTCCTGAACCACGTTTTCCAGCGGCTTGATTAAATAATGCTTACCTTCAATATCCACAATGGTGTCTTTTTTGCTATGAAACCATGTTTTGAATAATTCGGCATGATCGCCTTCCAGTTTTTTAAGCATAAGATGAATCGCCTCCTTCAACGTGTAATTGTTATCCATTATATCATTTAACCCACTGTTTTGATACGTTTTGCATTTTCAGAAAAAAAAGGAAAAAGACCCCTGCAGATATAATACGAAGAGGTCACGGATAACAAATATAGGTCCGCCTATAGAGCTTATTCATTGTAATTTCAGCAACACATTCTCAATTTCTGCCTGTAACTCCGTCGCTCCACCCTCATAACCTGGACGGAGTCCAAGGAGTCGCTCCAGCATCTGGTGCAATTCCGGCGTAAGCTTCAGTTCCTCCTGCCAGCTGGCGGGTTCACGGCCCTTCTCTGGCTCATAAGCCGAATACAGCATAAAGAGAAGAAAGTGGCCGATATCCTGCAAATCATGATCCGGTGTAGCCGGCTCATCTTCAGGCTCAGGGACTTCACGCATACGTCGCTTTAGCTCCGGCAACAACGGCTCCCCCAAGCGTCTCGCCAGGCCAAAGTCAATCAGATGCACCGTCCCTCCACGTAAAATAACATTGGGAATCCGCACATCTCCATGAATATATCCCTGCTCATGCACATGAGCCACCGGAGCCAGCAGTTGACCTGCCAATTCCAGACATTCCCGCTCCGTATATCGAAGACCTTGCTCAAATATGCAATCTTCCAGCGTCTGTCCACGAATATACTCGGTAACGATATAACTTCGTCTCCCGGATGTGAACACATCCAATAGATCAGGGATCGCCGGATGATGCAGACGTCTCATCACGTCCGCCTCCCGCTCCAACAGGTGCGCAGAGAGTCTGCCCTTGCTAGGTTTGGACTCCTTCAATGCCACTTCCCTGCCGTTCTGGTCATCTGTACACAGGTATGTCAGCCCATAACTCCCCATACCCAGCAATTCCTGTATTGTATAACGCTCAGCAATGGTCGTGCCTTCCCGCCGAGGACGATCCGTCCATAGTCCGAGCAATCTTTGAAAGCTTCGTCGCAGCTCCACAGATCCTCCCACGCCAGCTTCCTGATCCACTCAGTCTTTATCTATACCGAGCAGTCCGTTGCCAGTCTTCATGTTGTATGGAGCTTATTATATCAGGCCCATAATGCAAAATCACGATGGGTAAAAGCCTTTCATTCAAGCTTCCTTATGCTTCTTGGGCAGGAACCCGAACAACATACGCAGGGATACTCCTTTGGGTTTTCGTTTTCTTCCCTGGAAACTGCGCAGATTGGTTACGAGTTCACGATCCCGCTCCTCTTCCAGCTTCTCATTCATCCACAGGCGCTGTTTCTCCATCTGTTCCTGGAGCGCCATATGTGTCTCCGCCAGATGCTGAAGGGTCAGCTCCAGTTCATCGACCCGCTGTTGCAGCAGCTGTACCCGATCATCCTGCTGTTGTTCTACAGCACCATAAGTCACCTCACTTACCAGTTGCCCCAGACCTTCATAGGATCTCAGATTACCCATTATTTCAGGTTCTTGAGGGAGTACAGATGACATGACTGTCGCTGCACATTCCGTCTCTGACAGACCTTCAATTCCCACCACCGGGACATCTACTTCTACTACAGCTACAGGTACTTCTGGAGCCAATACAGTCACCACAGCATCAGCCAGGGGTAGATTATGCTCTCTGAGTTCAGTCATCAGCCGTTCAATGCACTCGATGTCGTCGGACTTGAATAGTCTGGATTTGTTGGCTGACCGTTCGAACCGGTATCCCTGTTCTTCCAGTGCCGCCGCATATTTACGAAGAGTACTGGCACCTATGCCCAGGCTCTTGGCCGTTTCCGTCGTTGCTCCTGCTTCTTCAATCATCATTAATTCCCTCCCGGAATGAAGTCTTTTGGGAATCAATTTCATAATACCCTTAGTGAGTTATGAAATTGATTCTTGGATAAAAACATTATGGCTTCAGCGTTCCTTTATGGAACCGTCATCGGATCGGGGCAACCTGTCTCATGGATCAAGTATGCTTATCTTTTGCTTGTCCGTATGTATTCGTCAGCTTCTCGGCAGATCCCTTTGGCGGTTTTGTTCTGTTTCTGCGGATTCCTAAGAAGTTTTGTCAGGTATATGATCCGCACAAATAACCCCCAATCCGACAACGAACATGAATGCTGTCATGTCGAATACACAGGTGCAAACGCCGTCAAATCTTATGATTATGAATTATTCATGTCAATTTTGTTAACTCCGTTACTCCAATACGCTCCCGCGATAGCGGATATCATTGCTGCACAGCTTTTTCATGTGTTATCTTATGTAACGTAGAAGTGGATTCCAGCATAAAATAAAGGACTATACTTAACATAGGACGCATTAGTAACGGATAAATATCAATCTAAATGGGGGCTGAACGGCAGTGTTAGGCAAATCAGGCAAAGTAGCGGTGATCGGGGCGGGTCTTGTCGGTTCGAGTTGTGCGTATTCCATGATTAATCAATCGATATGCAGGGAAATTATGATGGTGGACCGGACGTATGACCGTGCTGTAGCACAGGCACTGGATTTTTCCCATTGTATGGACTTCACACATAACCGCACCAAAGTATATGCAGGAACGTATGCCGATTGTGGCAATATGGATGTGATTATCTTAACTGCCGGGGCGAATCCCAAGCCAGGACAAACACGGCTGGATATTCTGGAGGAAGCGGAGTCGATTGCCAAAGACATCGTGGTCCCGATCATGAACAGTGGATTTAACGGGATTTTTGTCGTCGCTGCCAATCCGGTTGACATAGTAACTTATATGGTATGGAAATTATCCGGCCTCCCGCGCGAACACGTCATCGGTACAGGCACGTCCATTGATTCTTCACGACTCAAAACACTGCTGTCTGAAGTCTTCTCCATCGATCCACGCAGTGTGCATGGTTATGCTCTCGGGGAGCATGGAGAATCCCAGTTCGTAGCCTGGTCCCATGTGACCATCGGTGGCAAACCGATTATGCACATTATGGATCAGCACAAGGAGCGCTTCAAACATCTGGATCTGGAGGATATCGCACGCAAAACAAAGGATGCCGGCTGGGAGATCTTTACCCGTAAAGGCTCTACCCAATTCGGGATCGGCAACGCCCTCGCGCATATCACTCGTTCCATCCTCAATGACGAACACAAGATCATCGCCGTATCGGCTATTCTGGACGGAGAGTACGAGCAACATAACGTCTGCGTCGGTGTTCCTGCAATCATCGGTGGCAATGGTATTCAAGAGATTATCGAATTGAATCTGGATGCAACGGAACGTGAGAAATTCAACAATTCCTGTGAAATCCTATCAGGTAACATCAATCGTCTGACATTGGTATAAGCCATTCGTATACAACTCCACGTTGTATGCTTCAGCTCAACTTCAAAATCCGACCAACGCAAACATGCCAATAATACTCCATGCGAGGAGGATTATTGGCATGTTTGCGTTTATTATTTTTCACAGCCAGATGAATCAATTTCATAATTGATTTGAGTAGTTGTTCAATTTGGTGCAAGCTGAGGTTCGTCCCTTGGCCCCCATTGCTGTAACACCCGCTTCAACTCACTCAGCATAACCGGTTTGCTAATGAAGTCACGCATACCCATCTCCAGACAAGCTTCCTTGTCTTCACGTTTGGCATTGCCTGTAACTGCGATGATTGGAGGTATGCGATCCTGTGGAATTAGGCGGCGTAACAGGTCTGTTGCCTTCAGTCCATCCATCACAGGCATATGAATATCCATCAGGACAATATCATAAGCATTCTGAGAGATGGCATCAATTGCCTCTACACCATTGGTACATACATCTGCGTGGTATCCGAGCTTCTCCAGATATTCTCGCAAAATCTTCCGGTTTACCGGATGATCCTCCGCCACCAGAATACGCATGGCGACCTTGTCACTTTGACGTGTGCGATCATGATGGAACTGACTTGCTGTCTGTTCTGCTGAAGCATCTACACTCGCCGCAGGAACAGCAAACCGGAAGGTTGAGCCTTCCCCTTCTATACTCTCGACACTGATACTGCCTCCCATGATCTCCACGAGTCGCTTGGAGATGACCAGTCCCAGTCCGGTACCACCATACTTCCGGTTAATCACCGGGTGTAGTTGAGAGAAGGACTGAAACAACTGATCCAGCTTGTCAGCGGGGATGCCAATTCCCGTATCTTGCACCGCAAAATCAAGAACACTGTCTTCAGGCTTTCTGCCCTTGATAATATCCACGGCAACCTCAATGCTTCCCTGATCTGTGAACTTGAGTGCATTACCAACCAAGTTCACCAGAATCTGCCGAATACGTATGGCGTCACCGACCATGAACTCAGGGATGCTCGGATTGAGACGATATCTGATCTCCAGATGTTTCTCATCTGCACGCGGTTTAAACAGTTCGGCAACCTGTTCCAACATCTTGCGTAATGCAAATGGTTCATAAGCCAGTGCCATTTTCCCGGATTCCAGCTTACTGAAGTCCAAAATATCATTAAGGATGTTCAGCAGAGCATCGCCGCTGTCTCGAATAATCTCGGCATATTCACGCTGTTCTTCCGATAAATCGGTACCGATCAACAATTCTGTCATCCCCACGATCCCGTTCATCGGTGTCCGGATCTCATGGCTAACCATCGACAGAAATTCTGACTTGGCCTGAGCTGCCAGCTCAGCTGTCTCTTTGGCACGTACAATTTCACGTTCGCCAGTCACATCATTAAATACAACTACCGCGCCCTGAATCTGTCCCTGTTCAATAATCGGCGTCACCTGATACTGCACCAGAAAGCTGCTGCCATCTTTACGCCAGAACACATCTTCCTTGATTGAACGTATCTGTCCATCCAACACGGTCATGTGGATCGGGCATTCTTCTTGTGGCAAATGACTTCCGTCTGCACGGGTGTGATGGATGATGGGATGTGAGTTTTTGCCAATGAATTCTTTCGCCTCATAACCGAACATCGAAGCTGCTGCTGGATTCATAAACATGGTGATTCCATCCGCATCCAAACCAAATATTCCTTCCGTAACCGTGTTGAGAATCAGCTCATGTTGCTTGCTGAGCTCCTGAATCCGTTCCGTGTATTCCTTGCGCTCGGTAATATCGGACACGATCCCATAGACGCCCACCATTTCCTTATCCACAATAATGGGCACATTCGTAACAGATACTTCAATCTTCCGACCACTTGAATTGACAACTCGGGTCTCATAATATTGCGGTTCGCCTTGCTTCACCATGTCAAAATAATGTTTGCCATGTTGCACTTCGCATTTATCCAGATTGGATAAAAAGGATTGGCCAATAAGCTTATTGCGCGAAATATCCAACATTTGCACCAGTTTGCTGTTTACTGCACTGTATTTACCTTCCAGATTCAATGAATACACAGCTGCCGGGTTATGTTCGAACAACGATCTGTATCGCTGACGACTTTCTCGAAGACGTCGGTCCGCATCCTTATGTTGGGTAATATCCCTGCTGATGCTTACAATCTGGACACTCTTTCCAGACTCTCCAGCCACAGGTTTCGCCAATGTCTCCATCCAGATATAATGTCCCTTCTTGTGCAACACACGCATCTTGCAGCCATTGCCGATCTTGGAAAGATCCATAGGGTCTGGATAATCTCCCGAATAACAATAATCCTTGAAGGACTTTCCTATGACTTCCTCCGGCTTATAACCCAGTAAGGTGTACACAGAAGGGGAAACGTATAACAACTCGCCATCCGTAGCACAAGTTGTAATCAGATCTTGTGCATGGTCAGCCAGCACCTGATATTTCTCCTGTGCCTCCTTAAGCTCACGTTGCACTTCCAGGATATCGGTAACATCTTTGGCAATGCCATAGATTCCTACAACTTCTTTTTCCTCCGTTATAGGCACATACGTTACCTCTGCCTGTTTCAGGGATCCATCTTTATGATAAAAAGTAATGGGATTACTGACTGAACGTCCAGCCAGTACCTCTTTAATGTATTGTTTACGTGAATTTTCACTGTCCGGAGGACAGATCTCCCTCTGATTCATACGAATCAAGTCATCCAGTGTATACCCAGATATCCGCTCTACCGAGGGATTAGCATCAATATAGTTTCCATGGATGTCCATTACATAAATGGCATCCGGATGGTTAAAAAACAGTGATTGGTAAGAACTTCCCTCAGAAATAATGCGCTTCAGGGTTTCCGTTTTATTAATATCCAAGGCTTACCCCTCTTTTCTCAGCCAATATCTTCATCTAACAGCAGGGATTAATTATCCCTTACAAAAATGGGCCTACCCTCGAATAACCATGTAAGCCTGCCTAGAAACAGCTTTTTTTATTTTACCAGATTCTCGTCTCATTTTGCTTGCAATCTATGATTCAATTCACACGATGTGTGAGGTAATACTTGGAATTTTGATTTACTTAGGAGGCGCCTTCAAAGGCAGACAATTTATACAAGGATCAATGTAAGCCTCTAACAAGTTTGAAGTTCAATTCCACGTCAGCTGATTCTGGCGGATGGCTAAACGATTTTTAAAGAACTCAGGACATCTTATTTGGCGTACATATGCCCTTTTTATATTTTAAGGAACATCAGACCCGTTAATCCCCATAATCTCCTGTCATAAACACTGCAAACGGTTGTTTCATTGGATATAACATGTCTCAGGTTCCTTAGATTGTTGAGAACACTTCAAATCCATGATTAAGACTCTTCAGGTTCGTTAGCGAGCTAATCATTCATGATGGGTGGGTCAGACATTAGAAAAAATCCTCCTGAAGCATACATACAATAGAGCTTGCATGTTTTGCTTAAAGAGGATTTTGACTTACGATAACCAAGGGTGTAACAGATTATTCAGATTTCTTTTTTCGCAAAATACATCATGCCGATTCCAATGAAAATAACAGCACTGCCTCCAACAACCGCCAGCATTGTGATCAGTGGAACATTGTAGGCTCCGAAACCTGTGCCGTCCACGGGTGTCATCAGAATCATTGGTTGTGCCCATGGATAATACGGCCCATATGTCGCCGAGTTTACAATGAGAATATTCGGTATGGTCAGTGCAAAATTCAGTGCGAGCGGTGCGGCAAAGCTGCTCCACACCAATGAAACGAACATCTGCAGGGCAGCCAGGGGTATACAGGCCAGCAAGCCAAGCAACAGTTTGCCTACCAAGAATCCCCAAGGTACTGGCATCGTAATGCCATGAATCATGCCTGCCAGCAGAATGGACATCAGCAACAATGCTTGCGTACCCGCCAGAAGCATGAGTACAATCGTCAGTTTACCTGCATATACACCTGAACGTGTGAGCGGCAAAACCAGCATCTGCTTCCACCCTCCACCTGCATGTTCAAAACGGCAGACAAAGGACGTAAACACGCCAGTCAGCATCGGTAACAATAACAATCCGTGCAGGAAAACCATCGTGGTCATCAATACCTGCCAATTTCCCGATGGCGTGGACAACAGTCCGATGAGCAGCGCAATGAGTGGACTCAGCAGAATCAGGAGCCATATGGGCGATTTGCTCATTTTCAATCGTTCAGCGGACAAGATTCGGAAGTACGTTGTCGCAAAGCTCATATCAGGCCACATCCTTCCGGCTAAAATGCACCATACCCAGCAACAGGATTAATAACCCTAGACCTGCCCCCATGCCTGCATACAGGTATGGATTAGGCCCATTCCAGGCCATCTGTGCCCATGCGAGCGGAAAGATTGGTGAGATACTGAGTGAGAACATACCCGTTATCGCGAGAACGATGCCCAACGTGACGGGAAGCGCCTGATTTTTGTTAACCATCGTGAGCCACAACTCCAGTGACAACACCGGAAGTGCACCAGCCAAAGGCAATAGACCCAGCTTGATCGCATGTGTCCAAGGTATTTCGCTGGCATGGAATCCGAGGATCAGACCCAGACCCACAATTCCTGCGGTTAGCAGCAGGCAGGAAATCACCAGCAGCACACAAGCAAGCAGGAACTTGGCTAAATACACGGCTGGTCTGGGAATGGGCATCGCGAGCAACTGTTTCCACGATCCCTGTTCATGCTCAACATTAGCGATCATGGAGCTCAGAATAGTTGCTCCCAGCATCAGAGACAAGGGCACAAAGACAACCACATTGCCCAATAATCCGCCCCACAGGTTATCTGCATACTGCTCTTTCAGATAGTCTAGCCGTAAGCCAAAATTAAGCGCCTGCATCGCTGTCAATCCAAGAGGGGCCAGAAAGACAAGAAACCAGATCCCTTTCCCCCGAATCTTGAGCCAGTCTGACGATAATGCACGCCCGGTCATATGGAAGCCCCCTCGCCAATGACCCGCATGAACAGATCTTCCAGCGACTGACGCTGTTCCTCTACACGATACACATCATGATCCTGTTCAATTAATCGGCGCACAAGCAGTGCCACTGAACTGTTATCCATATAAGGGAACGTTAATGCAGCACCTTGTTGATGACCAAATTGTCCCTGTTCTCTCGCCAGCTTCATAGCCTCTTCCGGCTCGGAAACCGTTAACCGGATAGAACTACCCGTCTGACTATGCAGACTTGCGATAGTATCCTGAAGCACCATCTTGCCTTCACGGATAATACCAACGCGACTTGCCATCTGTTCGACTTCACTCAGCAAGTGGCTGGAAACCAGAACGGTAATGCCGTGTTCCAGAGGCATGCGTTTGATCAGTTCCCGAATCTCCTGAATACCGGCAGGATCAAGCCCATTCGTTGGTTCGTCCAGAATCAGCAGCTCCGGTTCACCCAGCAAAGCGCTGGCAATACCCAGACGTTGCTTCATCCCAAGGGAATACCCCTTCACTGAACGTTTGGCATCCTTGGTCAGATCTACAATGGACAGCACTTCAGCAATTCTTGATTTTGGTACATTGATGATGCGGCGCAAAGTTTCCAGATTCTCTACTGCGTTCAGATGTCCGTAATAGGACGGATATTCGACCAAGGAACCCACACGGCGCAAAATATCCATGCGATCCTTGCGGATATCCTTGTCGAAGACACGGATCACGCCTTTGGTTGGTTTAATTAAGCCGAGAAGCATGCGAATCGTTGTTGTTTTGCCGGCGCCGTTGGGACCGAGGAAGCCGTAGATATCTCCCTTTTTAATATGCAGATCAAGTTCACGGACCGCTGCACGGTCCCGGTATGTTTTCCATAAATTCGCCGTTTGAATAATATTTTCACTCACTGTATGATCACCTCGGAACTATCGTAACCTTCCAAGGTTAAAGCCAAAGTAGTCTCTAGTTTAAGTTTAGTTTAAAAAAGCTAATTCAGCGGTTTGTTGTTTCCCTGTTTCCCTTACCACTGTAGATATATGTCTGGACACCCGTATCGGAACTGTCTACCCGCTTGCGCAAACCCATCTCACGAATCAACAGGTCTACAATGGATAAGCCTAGACCTGTGCCTTTTGTGTCGGAATTCGGTTGCATTCCCGGACCCCGATCCTGAATAACGATGGCCGTCTCACCCTGAATCTCCTGAGTAGATATACCAATATATTTCCCGTTGGCGGCATGACGGATCACGTTTTGGAACAAATTATCAAGAATACGGCGCATGCCCTGTTCATCCATATGCCAAATCAACGGTTCCTCTGGCAGGTCAATATCAATATCGAATTGCTCTTTCTCCCAGACCGGGTACCAGGCGGCCGCCGTTTCCCTGACGATCCGCAGTATATCTTTCTCTTCCAGCTTCAGTGTATATTTCCCACTTGTGAGCAAATTGTAGGATAACATGTTGTCAATGAGCCCGCCGAGGTCCTCCATCTTTGCTTCCATGCGATGTAATGAACGGTCACCTTGCTCGCTCAGCTCTTCCTTGTGCAAAGCATGCATATGTCCACGAATCACCGTTAGCGGGGTGCGCAGATCATGGGAAAGCCCTGCAATGAGACGTTTGCGCAATTGTTCTTCTTCGCGTTCACGGTGGCGGCTGTCGGACAGTTGATGCACCATCTGATTGAAGGATTCTTCCAGTTGACCAATCTCGTCTGTCCGGCGGATATCTACCGGAAGCGGGAGACCTTCCTTGCCTGTGGTCATCATGGCCGTCTGCAACCGAATAAGTCGTTTGCGAATGCGTGCGAAGAAGAGAATCGACATAATGATAAAGATCAGAAAGATGAGGGTCATTACGATACCAAGATACAAGAGTTCCATCGGCCAGTTACTCTGATTCATTTGCAGAAGTGACCGTGGCACTTCAATGATCATGAATCCCTGTCCTTTGTCCTGCTCAGCTCCGCCAATATATGCAACTACGGTCAGTGGATCGCGAAAGGAAGCTACTTTCATGAATTGCACCGTATTGTTTACATTCCATAAGGCTGGAATATAAGTCTCTGTCGTTTGCCCGGAATCCAGTGACCATCTCAATGTCGTATCTGTCCTGCCATCCGGCGACGTGGATTTCAGAAGCGTTACATCTTCACCACCAAGAATAAAGAGGGTCTCACCACTCACATTCACACGATACATGGAAGATTTGGGATACGAGTCATGTAATTGCTCCAACCGGGCCTTAATCTCTTCATCCGAAGCACCATCCAAGTTCTTCGCTTCATGTGACCAGAGGTTACTGATCTTAGTAACATCACCGTAAGGAGCGGCACGGTTCATATTCGTGTCCGTGTTATTCACTACAACAATATATATAACGGATATGATCGGAAGCACAACGGGCACAAATAATACAGCCGCCAAGATCAGAATGATGTATCTGGACATCAAGGACCGCCCAAAGCGAAGCTTGCGCCGCCCGGATTGCTTTTGCTCCATGCTTCGTTCTCCCTTCATGATCTTCCGTTCTCTGAACCACCGAATCATGGCTTCTTCACACGATATCCCACACCACGGACTGTCTGAATAACTACTGGATTGGCCGGATCAAGCTCCAGCTTTTCGCGTAGATGTCGAATATGTACCATTAAAGTTTTGTCCCCATCCAGATAGGGCTCGTTCCAGACGGCTTCATAGATCTGCTCTTTGGTTCGAATCATGCCCATATGTCGTAGCAGGTAGGCGAAGATGTGGAACTGTTTTCCCGATAAAATAATCTCATCTCCCGTCTCCTCATTGACGATCCGGTTGTCCTTCTCATAGATGGAGAGATGATCCAGCTTCAGGGCTGTATCCGATGAGACCGCTGTTCCTGCCTTACGCAGTTGTACTTCAATCCGGGCAGCCAGTTCATCGGGGTGAAATGGTTTGGTCACATAGTCATCGGCAAAATCAAGACCGTGCAACTTATCGTCAATGGACGTTCTGGCCGAGAGCATGACAATGGGCACGGCGGGATGTTCTTTTTTCAGTCGCTGGCCCACCGTAAATCCATCCAGCCCAGGCAGCATGACATCAAGAATAATGAGTGAACAACCGACAGCAGCCTCCGCTGCACCTTCACCACTGCCGAGCCATACCACCTCATAACCGCGCTCCTCCAGATCGGCTCTGACCCAAGTCGCAATTTCCGTATCATCTTCAATATATAACAGTTTGGTTTTCATCCGAATATTCGTTTCCTTTCTGCCCCCAATGGGTTAATGATATATCTGAGCATCATCATGATAAAAGCTGTCTATATCATATGGATTCATGTCTTGTTGAGCAAATGTTGAAGTCCTTTACGTTACCATACATGCTAATTATAGCTTATCCATTAACGTGGGGAATGTCATATTAATCAAGTCTACCAAGTACATATCAGTGCTACACCTGACGGGAGGAAATCATTATGTTGCTGGAAGCTATTTATCATCAACCGAAACGAAACTGGGCCTATGCCTATGACCAAGATACAATCCATCTGCGCCTGCGTGCCAAAAAGAATGATCTGACCGAGGTACATGCCCTGACCGGGGATAAATATGCGTGGGATGCAACCAAAGCGCTGGTTCCCTTAACAAAGTTCACCTCTGACTCCATGTTCGATTACTTCGAGGGTGAGGTGAAACCTCCCTACCACCGACTGAAGTACTCTTTTCTGCTCAAAAACGGAGACGAACAGATCTGGATGACCGAGACGGACTTCCAGGAAAAAGAACCAGACGATCCGGGTCGTATGTTCCAGTTCCCTTATATTCATGCTGGAGCTGTATTCACACCCCCTGCATGGGTTAAGGATGCAGTGTTCTATCAGATTTTCCCTGAACGATTCGCCAACGGCAACCCGGATATTAGTCCGGAAAAGGTAGAGCCGTGGGGTGGTGAGCCGACACCTTTCAATTTCTTCGGCGGTGACCTTCAGGGCGTGATCGACCATCTGGATTACATCAGCGATCTTGGCATTAATGCGATCTACTTCACCCCCATCTTCGAAGCCACCACCAATCACAAATACGATACCGAAGACTACCTGCGGGTAGACCGGCACTTTGGTGACGCAGATACCGTGAAACGACTGGTCGAGCTGAGCCATGCACGCGGAATTCGCGTACTTCTGGATGCTGTGTTCAACCATTCCGGGAAGACATTTGCGCCGTTTGTAGATGTACAGAAGAACGGAGAACAATCCAAATATAAGGACTGGTTCCATGTACATGAATACCCGCTGGACGTGAAGGACGGCATTCCTACGTATGAGACCTTCGGGTTCGAAGCGCATATGCCAAAGCTGAATACGGAGAATGCCGAGGTTAAGGCCTATCTGCTGGAGGTTGCCGAGTACTGGATCAAAGAAGTGGGTGCAGACGGATGGCGGCTGGATGTGGCAGACGAAGTGGACGATGCATTCTGGCGTGATTTCCGCCGTGTAGTCAAAGCGGCTAATCCGGAGGCCTATATTCTGGGCGAAGTATGGAACGAGTCTTCCTCCTGGCTGCAAGGTGACCAGTTCGATGCGTCCATGAACTATCCGTTTACCGATGCCGTGAATGCTTTCTTTGTGAAAAATACGATGCACGCCGAACAGTTCGCAAACTCCATCGGGCGACAGTTATCCCGTTATCCGCTTCAGGCCAGCGAAGTGGCGTTTAATTTGCTGGACAGCCACGATACCCCGCGGCTGCTCACGCTGTGTGAAGGTGACCAGCGCAAGATGAAGCTGGCTGCGTTATTCCAGTTCAGTTATATGGGTGCTCCGTGCATCTATTACGGAGACGAGATTGGCATGGACGGCGAACATGATCCGGGCTGCCGTAAATGCATGGAATGGGATGAAGCAAAGCAGGACCGAGAGCTGTTTAACTTTTATCAGAAACTGATCTCCCTGCGTCATGCGCATCCTGCCCTGCGTGCAGAAGGCACCGTTCGTTTCCTACAGGCTCGTCCCGATGGTAGCCAACTGGTATTTGAGCGGCAAAATGAGGAAGAACGCATTCTGGTTCTGTTCAACCGATCAGAAGAGACGGCTATTGTCGAGCTGGAGGCCGGTGACGAGGAATGGACCGAGTTATTCGGCGGAAACCATCGTATCGCCAAGGAAGACGGCGTACTCGCCATTGAATTGCCCGCGTATGGATATGCCGTACTGAGTACTAGTCTCATATAAACACCAAGCTATACTTGCTCATATGCAAGACTGGGGTCTGTTCAGTTCATCGGCATATCAAACGAAATAGGCGCTCCCAGATCTGTTCCTGATCTGTGGAGCACCTATTTGATTTTGACGTTATTCATTATGGCCATGGATTACTCTGGCCGAACCAGCTGTTCCTTGAGCAACTGGATGGTGGCCTCATATTGTACAAGCCCCACTTGCAGACACAGACGCTGTGCAGGCGAAATACGTTCGCCGAATTCCTCCATCTGGCGCTGAAGTTCAGCGTATAACATTTCCTTTCGCTTCAACTGGCTGGATATCCAACCCGTTACGGTATCTTCATCCGCCAACTCTCCGAAATACAACCGCATCAGAAAATCAGAACGAAATACCTCAGCTTCCAAAGGACTCATTAAATAGGCGTGAAATTGCGCTGCTCCTTCAGGGGTCAATGAATACACGTTCTTATCAGGTTTCCCTTCCTGCTTCACCGATTCCTTAGTCAGCAATCCTGACTTTTCCATCTTCGCAAGTGTAGGATATATGGTGCCGAAACTGGCATCAAAGAAAAATGAAAAATATTGTTCAAAGTACTGCTTGATCTCGTATCCGGAACTTGGCTGATTGTGCAGTATTCCGAGGATGACATGCTGCGTGTTCATCGGTGTACCGCTCCTTTCCATTCCCCTTAACGTATCACAATCAGTACCCCTTGTTCAATGATCAGATGACGAAACGGTTGCTTTCAGAGCAACAGGCACAGCAGCAGGCTGGTCCTCCCTACGAGCTTCAGAACGTACCGGGCCGGAGCGTCTGATCCAGATGCAAAGCGCACCCAGAGTCAGTGTTACACCACCGATTACGGCGAGCAACATCGCATCCCGGCCAATTCCGTTTCCTCCGAGCACAAGGTTCATCATCCCTTCTACGGCATAAGTCGCTGGCAGATAATGACCGATCACTTGGTAGAAGTCAGGCATTACATCTCGCGGAATCGTTGATCCCGAGGACAGCATCAGCAGAGGCAACAGCGCACTGTTTAACCAAGCCCCAGCATTGCCAAGCAACAACAAGCTCAACTGAGCCATGAGTATAAAAGATATGGTGACCAGCAACTGGAACAGCCATAACATGAACCAACCGGCTGCTGACGATACCCCCATAATGTGCATCATCCCCGATCCAACGAGCGAGACGATAAATGCCGCACCAACATTAACGATGTTGCGGGCCCAGAAGCGCTCCCATTTCCCTGCCCTGCCACTCAGTTCTCCAGACACTTTTTGCAGATTCATGCCAAGCAACATTGCTCCGGTAAACGTAGCGGTTACAATCAACATCGGTACCATGGAGAAAGCAAAATTATCAACAGGATTCAGTCGCTCCACCTCTGCCTCCACGCGTGAAGATAACCCTACCGTAAGCGCATCGGACTGATCAGCAGTCATACCGGACTGATTCAGCACTCCGCGAATGCCATTCTCTTGTACTTCACGGTTCAACGTCGCTGTAACTTGTGCGGCTACGTTCTGCATCACACTTTTCACGGTAGCCACGTTTGATTCGTTCATCACATACTTCACTGTCATCGGTTTTGACAAGTCTTCTGCCTGTAGCATGAAACCTGATGGAATCTCAATAATCATGTACACATTCCGATTCGTTAACATCTGTCGTGCTTCTTGCATCGATTCAGATGGTTTGATCTCGAAATTCAGACCTGCCGCCAAAGACTTAGCCACTGGTTCAGCCGCTACCCCGTCTTCATTCACGATGGTGACAGCCAATTGAGTCATTCTTTCGTTAACCTGGTCGTATCCGCTAAGCCAGATGATGTTAAAAAAAACCTGAAACAGCACAGCCGTAATTAAACCTACAATGGTGGCTCCGTTTTTCAAAAACAGTAGACTCGTCTGGAAAATCCCTTTCATTCTAACCATCTCCTTTAGTTTTGTTTCGCTCTTTTATATATCGTATTGATATATGACAGTTGTTAATATATCAATGCGATATATAAATCGTCAATGTTTTTATTTTTCTTGTTGGTAAAAGACAAAAAAAATCCGATACATCTCTTCACCAGGAAGATTTGTACCGGATTTTCATATCAATCCTATTACGCCTTAGGTTCTGCATCATTTTCAGTAGACGACTCCGTCTCAGGCTCTGCACGCTTTGCCTTCGGTTTAGCCAGCTTTTGCATCATTTTGCGGCCGGTTGGTGTCTGGGCCAGTCCACCTTGGGCTGTCTCCCGATGGCGGCTCGGCATTGCACTGCCTACTTCCAGCATGACATCGATGACTTCGTCTGACGGAATGGCACTACGCACTCCGGCCAGGGCCATATCAGCCGCAGCCAGCGCCGTAACTGCACCCAGTCCATTACGGACGATGCACGGGATTTCAACAAGGCCTGCGACCGGATCGCAGATAAGGCCCAGTGTATTTTTTAACGCCAAACCAACGGCATGAACGACCTGTTCCGGTGTACCTCCACGCAGTTCAACCATGGCACCCGCAGCCATGCCGATCGCGGAACCCACTTCCGCCTGACAGCCACCCTCGGCGCCGGAGATAAATGAATTGTTGGCGATAACATAACCAATCGCTCCCGCACAGAACAACCCGTTCACCAAATGTTCGTCCGTCCAGCCAAATCGCTCCTGTGAACTGATAAAAACACCCGGGATAATGCCGCAGGAACCGGCTGTTGGTGTTGCCACGATCCGACCCATGGAGGCATTAACTTCAGATACACACAGGGCATACGCCATGGCAAGTGCGGAAGCATCTCCCGAGCAAGTCTCGCCCTTGCGAATGTACTCAGCCATTTTTTTGCCGTCTCCACCTGTTAATCCACTGCGTGATGTCGTATCTTCCGTTAACCCTTTGCGTACCGCTTCCTTCATCACCTGATAATATTCAGACATCTGCTTCACAACATCCGCTTCCGGTGTATTGGTCTCCTGAACCTGCTCCTCGATCATCAGCTGAGCAATGGTTTTGGATTCTGCTGTACAGATCGTATTCAGTTCGTGCAAATGTTTAAACCGCATCCGAATCAACTCCTCTCTTCAAATCAATGACACGAATGTCCAATACATGGTCCAGCTCCCTTAGACGCTTGAGCATATCAGGATTAGGCACGCCATCCATTTCCATCGCGGTAAGTGCTTCGCCATCACGGGCTTTCCGGTCCACCTGCATATACCCGATGTTAACCCCGGATGAACTGATCGTGGACGTCACTGACGCGAGTACGCCCGCTTTATCCGCATGCCGCAGAACGAGTGTTGGAAACCCACCACTAATCTGAACACGAAAATCATTCATCGAATGCACGGATACGCTTCCACCACCAATGGATGCACCGATTAAGGAGCAGGCACGTTCTCCATGCCACAACTCAATTTTGACCGTATTTGGATGAGGAGCAGGCAAGCCACTTGTATAAAACTCTACCTCCATGCCCGCTTCCTCTGCGTATTGCTCTGCATCCGGGATACGCGGATCGTCTGTGACATAATCCAGCAGACCGCCGATCAGTGCCAGATCTGTTCCGTGCCCCTGATACGTATCTGCAAATGAACCGTACAGCGTCAGCCGAGCACGATCTGGCGTACATCCTAGCCACTGTCGAGCAATTCTCCCTAACCTTGCCGCTCCAGCTGTATGTGAACTTGAAGGCCCCGTCATCGACGGACCAATTATTGAGAAAACATCTTTAAATCGCACCTTGTAACCCTCCATTATTAATCATGATTCATATTTGTAAAATGTATTCGTCATTTCGATCCCGGAGTTCCATCCACAATGTCCCTTATTTTGGATATGATGACATCAAAAAAGGACAGAAGAAGGCCCAGGCCCTCTCTCTGTCCTCGATACCTGAGAGTTTCACGATCAGCAGTGTCTCACGACAAGGTGCATTGCCTGCGATTACAGACAAGTTCACCGGTCTGACTGATCATATACCCCTTGGGTGGCGCAGTTCGCGCACTCTCCAGAGTTGCGTCCAACGATGGTACATTTACCTGAGAGATTAACCACTGCGCCGGGTGCGCAGCAGCTTGCTCCTTCGGTGCCTGAACACTAGCCATATTGCTCGGCTAACTCAGGTCTCTCCCGCTCGTTATCATCCGCTGTATTATCTTAATTCGATTCGAATTGGTATATTTCTAAATTTTTGATCAAGTATACCCATAGAGTAATGTACAACATCATATATGTCAACAAAAGTAACGTGTAATTATCATAAGTTCGATGTCTATTTTAACTGAAACGAATAGCATTAATATTTCTCACTTCCGCTGAGGCACTCGTGACGTTGCTAGTTGTCGTAAATTGGATACTTATCGTGTATGCATTAGTCGTTGTAGCCGGGGATGTATCCACGTAAGTGTTGGAGGAAAGAAACCTCAACGTTCCCGAAGCATTACCGCTTCGTGAGAGCTGCAATTGATTAATTAAAACTCCATTACGTCTCAGATTAATGTTATACGCAATACTCCAGTTAGCCCCTACAACTATTGCTATTTGTGTACTATTATCGATTTTCACGCGTTGACCTGCCACTACAGGTACATTAAGTGTCTGAATCGTCGTTTCGGCTACTAATGAAAGACCTAACGCCGTGGTCTGGCTATCAGCAAACAAGGAAGAATCCGCAGGGGCAGAAGCTGCTGTCGATCCAGTAGCTCCTGTTGCGCCAGTGGCTCCGGTCGCTCCCGTTGCTCCCGTTACACCAGCCGTCCCGGTTGTTCCCGTCGCACCTGTCGCACCTGTAGCCCCAGTGACTCCGGTCGTTCCCGTTGCTCCCGTTACTCCGGCTGTCCCGGTTGTTCCGGTTACGCTTGTCGCACCTGTAGCCCCAGTGACTCCGGTCGCACCTGTAATACCAGTGACTCCGGTCGTCCCTGTTACTCCCGTTGCGCCTGTATCTCCAGTGACTCCTGTTGCTCCCGTCAATCCGGTTGCACCTGTAACACCAGTATCTCCAGTCGCCCCTGTTACGCCTGTTGCACCTGTAGCCCCAGTAACTCCGGTCGTTCCTGTAAGTCCTGTCGCGCCCGTATCTCCAGTAACTCCGGTCGTCCCCGTTACGCCTGTCGCACCTGTAACACCAGTATCTCCGGTCGTCCCCGTTACGCCTGTTGCGCCTGTAACACCAGTAAATCCGGTCGTCCCCGTTACGCCTGTTGCGCCTGTAACACCAGTGACTCCGGTCGTCCCCGTCAGTCCTGTCGCTCCCGTATCTCCAGTAACTCCGGTCGCCCCCGTTACTCCCGTTGCGCCTGTAACCCCAGTGACCCCAGTCGTTCCTGTTTCTCCCGTGCTCCCAGTAACACCCGTCACTCCGGTAAGCCCTGTCTCTCCTGTGGTCCCCGTACTTCCAGTAGCGCCCGTGACTCCTGTCACTCCGGTAGATCCTGTCTCCCCCGTGGTCCCAGTGACACCGGTCTATCCCGTCGATCCCGTAGTTCCTCCAGGAGGACCAGTAACTCCTGTTAGTCCTGTAACACCTGTAACCCCTGTAGGACCAGTTGTTCCCGCAACCCCTGCTGTCCCCGTAGCTCCAGTCGCACCCGTTACCCCGACTAGACCGGGGTCCGCTCCTAACAATTCCTCAGACACCAAACGATGTGCCGTTACCAGTTGACCGTTCTCGTTTTTCCCCCATACGGAAATCTGAACTTCATCCTCCGTATCATCACCTGTGATAAATATAAACTCAAATGCATCCAAATCTGCATAATAGTCATTTGTTATAACCTGGTTAGGCAAAACATTAAACAATTCCTCAACGTATAGTGTGCGAACACCATTCAAATAATATCCTTGAACCAGAACGGTAGAGAAACTAGTGAGACTCCAATTGTCTAATTTCACTGTAATTCTCTGTGTAGGACGCTCGCCGCTTCCCACCACTATATTATTTTCTATTGGCCCTGTTGATAAAACAGCCATCCTGCGATGCCCCCTTCTCCTGCCTGCATCACCAAATCAAGATTGTCTTCTATAAATATGCATATTGAACTGTAAACGTGAAGTTGCCCTCTTGCCTTTTTGGAGTGGACTGAAAGGAGATCGAATAGATATCCACCACACCAAAAGGAGAATATACAAAAAAAGCTGCCGCTTCGTTTCTGCGGCAACCTTATTATTCTTTAGCTCATCTAGACGGATTGGGAAGGGTCAGTGCTTCCGCCCAAGCTTGCAACTTTGCCTTTGTCCATCCTTCGTTTTCACCCATGATAGAGTACCGTAAGCCATTCTCACTCCATGATATGTTCCGAATGCTCTTCATATATGAACCCTCGGTGTTACGAACCTTAATCTCGGCTTCATCCGGTATTAGTGTATCGTCCACATTTTCTTCCGGCATCTTGAATACCGTCAGGCTGACTTCTACCTTGTCGTTACTTACATAATACAAGGTTACTTCATCTCTGCTCAGCTCACCGCGCGATGTAGACATTTCGATCCGTGATAGTTCGAATTCTCCACTCATGTCCTGTAGGAACGGCTGTTCCAACGCTTTTTCCGCTTCCTCTAGGGTCACTTCGGAATTCTGCATCATATCGGTCAAGTCCTTCACATCGACCTCCTTAGGGATGTCAATTACGAAAGTATCCTTTGTGAATTCAGGGTCATACTGAATCGGATCATAGACCATTTCTGATTTTCCATCCCCATACGCGCTGTTTACTTTGACAATCATCCACGTTTTGGGATCTACCCAATACTCTGAAGATATGGAGAATGCGCCTTCTTCTTTTGGTGTCAATTCAATATGAATGACGTCCTGTCCATGAAGTTTCTCCTGTCCCATCATATTCACATCATGCGTAGTACGTAACCGCTCTAGTTGATCGAGCAATATTTGCTTCTGGGTTTGATTAGGTTGTTGTGACACGGATGATGCATCCATGGAATATGCTGCCCCTGTTTCTTTTTCATATATGATGATCTTCTTTCCATTATTAACTGCGTAACTGACATTGCCATTCTCTGATGTTTCCGTGCGCTTTCGTCCGGTTTCACCATCTACCCATTCCTTAATTTGCATCGTGTTAGTCAGCTTGTCATCCGCCCATATCTTCATCACACCTTCCGCATAATACGAGGCGGGTTCTGTTTCTGCTGAGACAACCTTCTCAATCATCTCATCTCCTGACATAGACAGCATATCCTTCTCCGCGCAACCTCCAAGCAGGGCGCCTGCCAACACAGCAGTACCCAGCATCATCCATCCTTTTTTCATCATCTTATCCACCCTCTCTGCGTTTACATTCTCCATGTTCAGGCAATCGGCATACTGCCAGCGTTCCATATCCTTCGTATGACCACATGCGCATATCCCCTCCGTGCTTTATTGCAACCCGTTTGGCTATACTCAATCCCAATCCCGAACCACCTGCATATGTCTTCTCCTCCTGATTCTGGTGTTGAACATAGGGTTCGAAGATACGAATGAGCTGTTCTTCAGGAATAGCAGGACCTTCGTTTTGTACTATGATCAATGTTGCTCCCGCCCTGTAGTTATCCAATTCAGCTCTAAGCGAAGGAATAATCCATTCAGGAAGCTCCCAATCTGAAGCAATAACCCCTAGTCCCATTACACCGTTCGTCCTTGTGTGGCGTAGTGCATTATTTATCAGATTATCTGTCAGGCGCATCAGTTGTTCCGGATGAACTCGGTACAGTTGATCTGTGCGGACATCCATCTTCACGTCAATCTGGCCACGCTCGGCAAGTCCCTCATAGCTCCCAAGCAGCATATCAAAAAACTCTCCACCTTCCACCTTAACCATGGCCATCTCCGATTCATTGGAACCCAGCGCCGTATACATCTCAAGTTCACTAATCATCTGTTTCATCCGCTCCACATTTCCGAGTAGCACATCCTGATATTCCTGCCTTTCAAGGCGGTTCAGTTGACGATCACCGTTAAGTACTTCCGTATAGGCACTAATGGACATCAACGGTGTTTTCAGATCATGGGATAACGAGGCGATCATGAGCTCTTTTTCTTTTTGCTCCCTCTCCACATCGGCCTGAGTATGTCTGATCTTGTCTTGCATTGCATCAAACTGTTGGAGCAAAATGCCCATTTCATCATGACGAACAGGTACCACATCCGTAGCAGCCTCTCCCCGTGCAAAAGCATCCATTCGTTCTATGAGATATTTCATCGGCCGAAAGAGCTTTCGGGATAGCAACCACAGCACTGTTCCGTATAACAGGATAAAGAAAGTAGCAGCGAGACCCATGACCCAGGTAGTCCGCAAGGATATGCCTTCCAGCCAATCTCCACGCAGCATGACGATTTCGTAAATGCCTACCAACTCACCTTTTTCCCATACGGGTTTCTTCAACGAGAATGTACGATGACGAATCTGTAAGTTGTACAAATTACGATACAGCTCCGCCCCCCCAACGGTGTAAGCTCCAGCAGACCATGTACTCCCCTCTGATGTGTACACCCGAATCCCTGTTGGTAAATACAGAGCAAAGTTCACCCGACCATTCTCCAATTCAGAGAGTGCAGCGAAAGCATCAGGCGAGTGCAGCTGGTACAGTCCCGGGTCAGATAAAGCCAGTTCAATAGGAGCCAATTGTCCGGACAACTCCACATATTCCGTTACGGCACGCTGATCATTGTAATAGTTATACAGGGAGTACAGCGCCCACCCAGCAGCGACAGGCAGCAGCATTACAATGAGGAAGGCAAGCATTAACCAGTACTTCAACTTCATTCCTCAGGCTCCCCCACGAACCGGTAACCACTGCCCCACACCGTCTGAATCCAGCGTGGATGATGGGGCTCGTCACCAAGCTTGGCCCGAAGGCTCTTCACATGAACTGTGACTGTACTCGAGTTCCCCGCCTCTGGCTGACTCCAGACATGTTCATACAGTTCCGCCTTGGTAAACACCCGGCCCGGATGAGAAGCAAGCAGTATGAGCAAAGCCCATTCCTTGTTGGTTAGTGCCACATGTTCTCCATGAACCTGTGCGCGCTGATTCAAATAATCAATCGATAACCCATCGTTATACTGTCTATCTGTCGAATCCGGCTCTACGCCCTGATATCTGCGGTACCTATTCAGATGAGATTTAATGCGAGCTGTAAGTTCCGTTAGACTGAAGGGCTTCGTAATATAATCGTCAGCTCCCAGCCCAAGCCCCCTGACTTTGCTCTCTTCCTCGATTCGAGCACTCATCATGAGCAGCGGAACATCGCTGATCAGTCTAATGTTTTTGCATACCGTGAACCCATCCATTTCCGGTAGCATCAGATCCAACAAGACTAATTGATAGGTTCCCTCCCTAAAGTCTTCCCAGCTCTCCAAACCGCTTGATGCCCAAGTTACCCCATAACCCTCATGACGTAGATGGTCTCTCAAAATACGGGCAATCTCCGGATCATCCTCCACCAGCAATATATTCTCGCTGTCTCTCATCGCTGCTTCATCCTCCCATGACTATATTGTAGCTAAGAAAAGTTGACTCTCCTCAGAGTTTATACTTTCTTCATAAATGTCCATTACGATCGTTATCTAATGCATGCAAAAAGAGCACCCCGATTGTTCAGGACGCCCAGGTAATATTCACAATCTTAATCCTAAGTTATAGCTCCTAGAAAAGGAAACACCTCATAACTCATAGAAGATGCTCTCGTTCTGTACATAGGGTCTACAATACTTGCTGCATAGCTTCGGCATGCGATCTTTCATCCATTCGTGCCTCGACTCATTCGCCATCTGAAAGGCATAATAACCCAGTGTAAAGATCAACATAAACCCTTCCATTAACCGGATATCACGATCCGTCAGTGGTGCGATCTGTTGGGTATAACCGGATAAAAATATGTCACGTTCCTCCCGATTGAACATAAGTGCTGCCCCTCCGGCATCAAAAAGATAATAACCATAACCGTGTAGACAAAAATCAATCATGGAAATCCCCTGCTCCGTTATCAGCAGATTGTTGCGAGTAATATCCCCATGAATGATCCCCCATGTCCCTGCGTGCTGCGGGTATGTTTCTAACTGCTCATTAATGTTCTCAAACGTCTCACGAAGCAGATCGAAGTCTTCCGTTGTAAAAATCCCCAGTCGGACGCCTTCTTCTAGCTGCCCGAGCATGACCAAGTTCTCATGGCTATTGCCATATGCCGGACGCACCTTTGTTCGATCTGTCTGATTCTGCTCACGCCCATATTGATGAAGCATCTGCAGTTGTGCCCCAAGATCATAGATCTGCTCTGTTGTCAGGCGTTCTCCCTGCTGGATGTCCCTTCCCTCAATCCACTCCAGTACCGTACAACAAATCTCTTTCCCTGCCTCACTTGTCCATAGCGTGACCCATTCACCCGATGCATTGCGTACCGGATGTTGCACGCGCAATGCTGTCGTTGCATTTAACTCATGAAGCAGATTCATCTCTGCCTCCAGCGCAGAAAGCGTATGCTGAATGCCTGTCATACTTGCATATGCGGCTTGGTGTATCCGTAGCAGATACTTCTGCCCGCTTGCTTCATCAACGACATGATATGTCAGATTCTCATTATGACGAATATATGAAACGACAGGTTTCTCAATAGTGTAGTTCTGTATAATCTGAGCTGCCATATGGTCGTAAGACATCTGATCCGTAGTGATTATCAACATCTCCTTCGAAGTCATGTAAACGTTCTCTTCACACTAAATATCGTAGCATAATGTTTATCCCGCATACAGAAAATCCCACTAAAATTATAAATTAAAAAAGCACAACCCCCGAACAACCGTCCAGGCACTGTGCTTTCTTTTGTCTCTATTATTTCTCTATCTCTCTGTCTATTGCTCTATGTTACACTCCATGATCCAATTATCCAAAACGACCCATAATGTATTCTTGCGTCAGACGATTGTCCGGGTTCGTGAAAATATGCTCTGTATCCCCGTGCTCAATCATGCTTCCCAGATAGAAATAAGCTGTGTAATCCGAGATTCGTGCCGCCTGCTGCATGTTATGGGTAACAATAACAATCCGTAGCTCCTTCTTGAGCTCGGTAATCAACTCTTCAACTTTACCCGTAGATACCGGGTCAAGTGCAGATGCCGGCTCATCGAGCAGCAGAATCTGTGGTTCAACAGACAAAGCGCGAGCGATACACAGGCGCTGCTGTTGTCCCCCAGAGAGAGACAGAGCTGACTCATGCAGTCTGTCTTTTACTTCGTCCCAGAGCGCAGCACGGCGCAAGCTTTTTTCCACAATTTCATCCAGTGCCTTCTTACTCTTCGTACCGCGGTAGCGGGGGCCAAACGCGATATTGTTGTAGATGGACTTATGAAAAGGATTTGGCTTCTGCCACACCATGCCAATCTTCTGGCGAAGCTTGATTACATCGGTTCCAGGCTCATTCAGATCGTTACCGTCCATCCAGATATGTCCCTCTGTACGGGAACCGGCAATCTCGTCGTTCATCCGGTTCAGCGACCGGAGGAACGTGGATTTACCGCAACCAGATGGTCCAATAAGAGCCGTTACGCTTGCTTCAGGAAACGTCAGGCTAATCTGCTTGACCGCCTGGAAATGTCCATAATATATGCTTAACTGTTCCGTACCAAAAGGTATGGCCATGTTGGTTCCTCCTTATTTCGAAGCTGTCATGCGGCGGAATACAACCCGACCGATCCAGCGTGCACTTAGATTGAACGCCAGCACGAGAATGACAAGCACGGCGGATGCCCCTGCTGCCACTTCTTTGGAATCTGGCCCAATACCTTCACTATTCACTTTCCAGATATGGACAGCAAGTGTCTCTGCCGGACGGAAAGGATTAAGCGGTGATCTTGGACTCGTCGGATTCCAATCTGTAAAGTCCAAAGGTGGACTACTCATACCTGCGGTGAACATCAGCGCGGCTGCTTCACCGAAGATCCGGCCCGATGCCAGGATCGTACCCGTAATCAAGCTCGGCAATGCCACAGGCAGTAGAATGGAAGTGATAATCTTCCACTTGGACAGTCCAAGCGCCAGACCTGCTTCCTTCTGTTCCTTCGGAACGGCCCGGAAGGCCTGCTCCGTTGTCCGTACCATCAGTGGCAAGTTAAAGATCGCCAGAGCCAAGGCACCCGAGATCAGGGAGAAACCAAGACCAAATTGATTTACTAGCAGCAAGAGACCAAACAAACCGATAACGATGGAAGGGAATGATGACAATACTTCAACGACCAGACGAATGAAGCTGGTAATCTTGCCTGGTTTGGCGTATTCCGCCATGTAAATCCCGCCGCCCCATCCGAGTGGAATGGTAACAAGCAGGGTCAGAACAAGCAAGAATACGGAGTTGAAGAGCTGTGGACCAATCCCGCCGCCACCCTTAAGCAACTGTGGTGCACTTGTAAGGAAGTTCCAGCTAATATGTCCAATGCCTCTATACATGATGAAGCCAAGCAGACCGAGCAATAGAATAACAATGAACAGGGCTAGTACAACGATAACGGATGTTGCAATTTTATCTACCGTCTTTGCCTTCATTTTCATACCCGGTTTCTCCTTTCAAGCAGGCGAACCAGAATGACGAAGACAAATGTCATCACCAACAGGACAAGCGCCATACTCCACAGTGCATTGTTATGAACAGAACCCATCGTGGTGTTACCCATGCTGAGTGTAATTACACTTGTTAATGTTGAAGCTGATTCGAGCAAGGATGTTGGAACATGCGGTGCATTACCGATAACCATCTGCACAGCAAGTGCCTCACCAAAAGCACGGGCCATACCCAAAACGACACCTGTCAACAAAGCTGGCAAAGTTGTTGGGATAATGACACGGTAGATGGTTTGCCAGCGAGTGGCACCCAGTGCGTAGGAGGATTCACGCAATCCTTTTGGCAATGCGGACAATGCATCTGCCATAATACTTGTCACCGTAGGAAGAATCATTACCGCGAGAACAAGACATCCGGCTGCAATCCCGACGCCTGTTCCGCCAAAGATACTGCGCAACAAAGGTACGATGACACTCAGACCGATAAATCCGTATACAACGGATGGAATTCCGGACAAGAGCTCAATCGCAGGCTGCAAGATCTTTTTGCCTTTACCCGGAACAATCTCTGTCATGAAGAGCGCTGCACACAGGCCAAGCGGACTTGCGATCAATGCTGCAAGCAAGGTTGTAATGAAAGAACCTGTGATGAACGGTAATGCCCCGTAGAACGCAGGTTCTCCGGTCGGATTCCACGTCTTTCCACCAAGGAATTCGCTGATGCTTATTCCATTTTGGAAAAATGTGGATAGTCCCTTGGACGCTACAAAATAAACAATGGAAAACATGACAACGATCAGGAAAACGACACAAATCGACGTATAGATCCGTCCCGTCCACTCTTCCCAATAATGTTTCTCTTTTAAGGGCCGGCGCGGTTTCAACTTGTTATTCATTACCGTTCCCCCTTCGGTCTGTTCCATAACAACCATCCTTCTATAGTAGAATTAATGCAAAATATGGGATTATTTTAGAGCAAACCGCGTAAAGAGGCGGGACCTAAGTCCGCCTCTTTCGCTGTATGCGCAAGTTCAAAGATTACTCAACCACATTACCTGTTGCATCGCGTTTTACTTTCATACCTGACATTGGAATGTATCCAAGTTCTGTCACGTCATTTTGTTGAATTTCGTCACTCAAGATGTAGTCCAGGAATGCTTGTGTTGCTGCATCTGGCTTACCTTTCGTGTACATGTGCTCGTAAGCCCACACTGGATAAGTTCCTGCTTCTACGTTCTCAACTGTTGCTTCTACACCTTCGTATTTCAACACTTGCAAGCTGTCATCCAAGTAAGACAAGGCGAGGTAACCAATAGCACCTGGCGTTTCAGATACCAATTTTTTTACGTTACCAGAAGAATCTTCTTGAATCGAACCTTGGATATCACCCATTTTTGCACCCAATGCATACTTCTCAAAAGTTGCACGAGTACCGGAACTGCTCGGACGGTTTACAATAACAATTGCTTTATCCGCGCCGCCAACGTCTTTCCAGTTTGTTACTTTACCGGAGAAGATGTCGATCAGTTGTTGCTTCGTCAAATCTTCTACACCTGCATCTTTGTTGCTAACTGGTGCCATAGCTACTACTGCTACTTGATGATCAACCAGTTCTTTTACTTTGGCTTCGTCCTCCAGTTTCTCTTCTGCAAATACATCAGAGTTACCGATTGTAGCTTGTCCGTCAGATACTTGTGTCAAACCAGTACCACTACCGCCACCTTGAACTTGAACCGTTACGTTCTTATATTCATCAACTGCCATAAATTTCTGTCCAGCTTGTTCTACCAGAGGTAGCAATGCTGTCGATCCGACTGCCAGAATGTTACCGCTAAGCTCAGTAGCAGCTTCTCCTGATCCATTGCTTGCGGCACCCTCTGTACCAGCGTCATTTTTCGATCCGCATGCTGCGAGAACCAGTACGAACGTTAAGGTCATCAAAATAAACGGCAACTTTTTAAACATGTTTTGTTTTCCTCCCCCAATGTAGTGATGGCGTTTTGTGAATTTGTTTGTTCACCATCAACTCTTTACTCATTGTAGTTTCGGTATGTCATCTTAAAATCAGTGTTTTGTAAACGCAATGTTAAAAATATCGGCTGTATATTGAAAATCATCGAGACAAATTGCGCTGAAGTGCCACTTCGGGAACGGACGTTGTTACAATCGCTGTTATCCCCGGATTTATATGATTTACTTTTTCTATGGAATACATCCGGGGATAAAGGCGAACGCTTCGCTTTTCCACAATCGTTCCGTTCCCTGCGCTCTGTCAGCGCTCGTTGGATCTCAGGCATTTCAATCTCCTGCCTGGGAAGTAGGCAAAAAGGCCAGCCCTATAAAAGGCTGGCCTTCTGTAAATACTTAATGTAGATATTGAATTAATCCGTTATATAGAACAATCAACTGCCTCACAGCCAGTGCATGGCACCAGGTGGTTAGAGAATTTATGCAGATTTCATAGTTGTTAAGGCTTTTTTATCTGACGGGTCGCTTGAATTACTTTTTGGTTGATATACAGGTTTCTTTAACAATCCAATCATACAAGCTGTAATGATGGAACCAACTAAAATACAGACAATATACAATAATGGATTACTTGCCGCAATGGGAATAACAAAGATTCCACCGTGAGGAGCTTGTAACGAAATGCCTAGAGCCATGCACATTCCTCCACCAATCGCTGCACCTACAATATTGGATGGAATAACTCGCAAGGGATCATTTGCGGCAAACGGAATCGCGGCTTCTGTAATAAACGATGCACCCATAATATAAGCGGCTTTGCCTGCATTACGTTCTTCGATTGAAAATTTATTCTTAAATAATGTTGTAGCTAATGCAATACCCAGTGGCGGAACCATACCTCCAACCATCAGAGCAGCAGAAGGTTCAAAGATTTGATTGGCGAACATCGCCAGTCCAAATGCAGATGCTGTTTTGTTAATCGGCCCTCCCATATCAGATGCCATCATTCCTGCCAGAAGTGCTCCTAATAAAATAGCATTAGAACCTGTTAAACCATTTAGCCAACCTTGTAACGACTCATTGATCCAAGCCATCGGACTGTTGATGACAAAATACATAATCAAGGCGGTTATAAATGAACCTACTAATGGCAAGATCAGCACAGGTGACAGGCTTTGCAGTGAGTCAGGAATGCCTTTGACTAATTTTTTCAGAGCTATGATCGTATAACCGGCGATAAATCCAGCCAGCATACCTCCCAAAAAGCCGGAACCTCCAATAGTCGCCAGCATACCTCCAATCATACCAGGTGCCAATCCTGGACGGTCAGCAATACTATACGCAATATACCCTGCTAATACAGGAACCATCAATGCAAAAGCAGCACTACCCCCTGCTGTACTTAAAAAAGCGGCGAAAGCATTATAGTCCGGGCTATTTGGGTCAGCCGCATGAATACCAAACATAAACGAAAGCGCAATCAATATACCGCCTGCCACTACAAAAGGAATCATAAAGGATACACCATTCATAATATGGCTGTATATTTTAGGCTGCTTTAAACGTGTTTTTTCTTTTGCTTCTTTAAGATTACTGTTGCCTTGATTCAAAACGACACCTTTTCCAGCAATCGCATCTTCAATTAACTCTTGTGCATGATGGACTCCATTTTTGACAGAGGTTTTGATCACTGGACGATCGCCAAAAACATCCATATCGACTTTGACATCTGCCGCCACAATAATACCATCAGCTTCAGCAATATCTTCAGGAGTCAATTGATTTCCAACACCTGTTGATCCATTGGTTTGCACTTTAATGTGTACACCGAGTTCCTTGGCCGCATTTTTCAATGCTTCCGCGGCCATAAATGTATGGGCAATTCCTGTAGGACAGCCTGTAACTCCAACCACTTTTTTGCCAGCATACTTTTTAGGACTATGAAGTGCCTGCGCATCTTGCTCTTCTGCCTGTTCAAATAAACGGACAATCTCTTCTTGATCTCGAGCAAGGATAAGTTTCGCTCTAAATAGTTCATCCATCAAAAAGGTCGAAATTTTGGATAATGTTTGCAAATGCTCTGATGAAGAGCTTTGATCGACTGCGATCATAAAAAATAAATTACATGATTCGGTACTATATTCAATACCGCTTAATGATCTGCCCATAATAATGGCAGGGGACTGTACTCCAGTAGACTTGGCATGTGGAATGGCTATTCCAAATCCCACTTCTGTAGGAACCTGTTCTTCACGTGCCCAGATATCTTTTTTAAATTGCTCAATATCGCTTAAATAGCCGTTATCGTTTAACTTTTGCGACAATTCATCTATTAATTCGGCTTTGGTCGTAGCGGTGACATCTAATATGATATTTTCTGGTTTTAAGACATTAGAAATCTTCATGATGGATCTCTCCTCTTAAATTTCTCCCAGTTTATAAAGGGATGCTTTACCTGTAGAACCGAACAGATCCATTTTTTTCTTCACCAGTTCTGTTGCCGCTTTGGTCGCCTCAGGCATCAGTTGATCCGGTTCATATGCATTCGGATTCGCATCGAGTGTCGCTCTTAATTGGTTGTAGAATGCTCGCTTCATATCGGTTGATAAATTGATCTTCGCTATCCCATGCTTCACTGCTTCTCTAATCTCTTCATCAGGATTATCTGATCCACCATGCAGCACTAACGGAATTTTTACTTTTTCATGAATTTGTTTCAAACGATCGATTTTGATCGAATGATCTTTGGATTGAGGATAAATACCATGTGAAGTACCTACAGCGACAGCAAGTGTATCGATACCTGTTTGTTCTACAAAAATCGCCGCTTCTTCTGGATTCGTATACAGTATCTCGTCAGCCCCACCTTCCGAGCTGCCTTCATTACTCCCAATCGTGCCTAGTTCACCTTCTACAGATACATCGACCAGATGAGCCAGTTCAACCGCTTCCTTGGTTGCCGCAATATTCTCCTCAAAAGGTAAATGAGATGCATCCATCATGACTGATGTATACCCGTTGCGAATCGAACGTGTAATATCTTTGATCGTCGCTCCATGATCCAGATGAATAACAAACGGTACTTTGGACTTGGATGCCGCTTCTCGCACATAGGCTATAAACCCATCAGTGACTAGATCAATTTCATTCGGGTGAATCTGCATAATTGCAGGCGAATTCTGCTCCTCTGCGGCTGTAATGACCACTTTGACGAACTCGCTATTGGCTACATTAAATGATCCGACTGCAAATTTATTTTCATACGCTACTTTAAGTAAATCTTTCATATTAATTAACATTTGAATTCCTCCTAGATTTATTTGGAAGACCAGACTTCCAAAAATTCATCGTAATTGGTGATATGGAGTAGTTTTTCTGTCATATTGGTCTGTTTAAACACATCGTAAATTTCTTCGAAAAATTTGGTGTTATTTACCTTCTGATTTTTCGGCGGAATAAACAGAAAAATGATCTGCGCCATCTGATCACCCCATAGCATTTTCTGCTTATTAATCGCTACCAGTACACGTAGTTTTTTGTTATCTCCACAATCAAATGGATGGGGCATCGCGACTAAATTCCCAATATTGGTACTCGACATTTTTTCTCTTTCCACAATACTTGTATATAAATGCTGAATATCGCCTAGTTCTGTAAGTTTTTTTAACAAATCAATTGGATTGTCTTCATTTAGGAAAAAAACATCATCTGGTGATAAATAATATTTGAGTAGTCCACGATTTAACTGAATCGAAATATTCTTCATATCATCACTTGTAATCATTTCACTTACCAGAATGATATTTTGTACATTTAACTGCTGTTGTTCCGCAATCTCGCTCGTTGTGATAATCGTTTCAATTCCTTCGGGAAGAAGATGTATTTCATGATTAGCTAATAGACTATCGATTCTAATATTCGGAAAATAGAGATTAATCTTACGCTCCAATAGCTTGCCGACTAATAGATTTTTGCCATAAATAATTGCAATCCGTTTTCTGTTATCTTGAGAGTTCTCAATAATGCCCATAATGTGTAACGTCAAGTAACCGATTTCATTTTCGGGTATTTTGATATATAAGCAAAATTGCAATTCTTTTGCCAACACAACTGCGACATTATAAGCATTGGTATATTCTGATTTTATTTGAGCAATAAAAGGATTTTCGACAGGGAAATAATACTTTAATGGGTATAATGATTTGGTAATATGAGCTAATAATCGATCAAGTAACTCTTGGTTTTTGTAGCTAATGAATCCATATTGCTCTCCAACTTTTTGGATCACTGATTTGATTTTTTGTTCCATTTCATTCACGTGTTCATGCCCGATTTCTTCATTCTTTTTAGGTAAGATCTGCAATGCGATCAGCAGGTAACCTAAATACTGATACTCATATTCATCAAAAGGGATATCCATTTCTGGAGCCAGACGGATCAGAATAGATTGGGCTATTTTTAATTCTTCAAAGCTTGTATGATCCAACCTCATATCCTGTTCATTTATTTTTTGTGCAAGACTTACTCGTTTAAGACTGATCAAAACATTCACACAGATCGAGAATAATTCTTGAAAACTTAGCAATAAATTATACTTGGCAACTTCTTCTTCAATACAAGCGTAGATAAAATGAATAGAAGATTCGTTGAACCAATCGCCAAAATAGTATTGCAGCGCTTCGTCTATCGGCATGTGTTTGAGACAATCGGTAGTGACTAGTTTTTTGAGCAAAATCCGTTTCTCAACTTCGCTTCCTTTAAGCCGGATACCTTGGAAGATAATCGCTTCAATTTCGATGTTCTGCTTTTCTGCTTGAATCGTTTGCACTAATTTTTGCACGTCTTTACGGATCGTTTGAGTCGAAAAATAAAGCGTTCTAGCCAGATCCTCATACGTAATAAAATCAGTCTGCGATAACAGTGCTTTGATAATATGAAATGCTCTTTCTTCGTCATCATCTTCATTTTTATACAGGCTGGATAAATCCCCGACTAATTTGTATCCTTTGCGAGTATTGCCAATAACCATTGCTTTATCTAAATAATTTTCATTTATTTCTTTGATGTCATTGCGAATCGTTCTAGTCGTTACATTAAATAGATTAGCTAATTCGCTTCCACTCACAAAATCATGCTCAGATTGTTTTAAATGCTCTAATAGCTTAATGTAACGTTTTCTCATTTGGCTTTCCTCCTTACACACATACTAATGCAAGCGCTTTATATCCACCAAGCCTATACTCTTTCCTAATAGTTAGGAAGTGATCGTGTATTCGTTTATGATACCCACTTTTTTAAAATTCTAAGTTAGTATTCTATTTAAGAATCGTTTAGGAAGGAAAACAGAACACAAAAAAACCAACCTTCTAAAAAGGTTGGTTTGTGTGTATAGTACCACTACATCCATGACAATAAACGCGATCCCTACAAACACTACCTACACTAGGCCCTTAACGGTTTGTTCTGGTTCCAAATGTAATTACGATTGTACTAACCTAAAATCCAGAGCCACAGCGCCAATCCGGCCAACGTAATTAACAATGTCGGGATCGTCAGGATGATGCCTGCTTTGAAATAATACCCCCATGTGATCTTCACACCTTTGCGGGATAACACGTGCAACCACAGCAATGTGGCAAGTGATCCAATCGGGGTCATTTTGGGACCCAGGTCGGAACCAATGACATTGGCATAGATCAATGCTTCCTGAATAATACCTTCGGTATGCGCACCCTGGATGGCTAGCAGGTTAATCAACACGGTCGGCAGGTTGTTCATCACCGATGATAATACAGCAGCGATGATGCCCATCCCGAGCGAAGCAGCCAGCAGACCATGCTCTGCTATGGCATCCAGCCAGCGGCTCAGATGATCCGTTAACCCTGCATTACGCAGTCCATATACGACGATATACATGCCCACCGAGAACACCACAATCGACCATGGCGCTTCCTTAATTACCCGTTTCAGATCAACAGCCTCGCTCTTGCGTGCCAACAAAGCGAACAGCAACGCAACAGAGCCAACGATAACCGACACGGGAATCGGCAGAAACTCACTGGATGCATAGGCAACCAATAACAGCCCAAGCATGAACCAGGCGATTCGGAACATCCGTGGATCACGTATTGCTTCCTTCGGGTCACGTGCCGCGGAGATGTCGTAGCGAAGGGGTATGCTTTTGCGATAAAACAAAAACAACATCCCCGTACTCGCTACGATTGAGAACAGATTGGGCACAACCATGCGTACAGCATACTCTACAAATGTAATGCCAAAGAAATCGGCCGAAACAATGTTAACCAGATTGCTAACGACCAGCGGTAACGACGTGGTATCGGCGATAAACCCACTCGCCATCACAAAAGCCAATACCATGCGCTCATCAAACTTCAATGCACGCACCATGGCCAGCACAATTGGCGTCAGAATGAGCGCGGCACCGTCATTCGCGAACAAGGCAGACACCGCGGCTCCCAGCAGAATGGAGTAGAAGAACAGTCTGCGACCGTTTCCTCCAGCCAGCCTTGCCATATGAAGGGCAGCCCATTCGAAGAAACCCGTCTCGTCGAGAATGAGCGAAATCATAATAATGCCGACAAAGGCCAGAGTTGCATTCCATACAATAGATGCCACATCCGAGGCATCGTTTAAGCTGACGACTCCACACAACAGGGCAAGTAATGCCCCACCCGAGGCAGTCCAACCGATACCCAATCCACGAGGTTGCCAGATCACCAAGGTGATCGTTACTACAAAAATCAGTATTGCTACGTATACCATAGAGCCTCCTGCTGTACCCTGTATCAATATATTATTTCGTTAATTCAATCTTATACTGTAAGATTACACCGCTCTATGCGCGGAATGACCAGACGATATATTTATACAGGGCAACAGGAATATTGTCTATCTTTATTTTCTTTTAATATAAAATTTGTGGTAAGTTATGGTGTTTAAATACCAGGAATTATTCTTTACCCTTATCCTTCGGTGTATCCTCCACCATCTTGAACATGCCAAGCAGTCCTTGTAATTGTTCTGCCATGCTATTCAGATGTGCCGAGGATGATGCAATCTCTTCTACCGATGCTAGTTGTTCTTGCGAAGATGCCGACACGGATTCTGTATTCGCAGCCGATTCCTGGGTCACATTCGAAATATCACTCATCGCCTTGGCAACGTGGGATGCACCGCTCTCCAGTTGCTTCGTTGTTGCGGACAAGTCATCCAATGTATGAACAGCATCTTCCACCGCCTCCCGAATCTGAGCAAAGGATTGTCCTGACGTATTCACGGCCTGAATTCCTTCTCCTACCCGGGTCTGAGCCGCATTCATAGCGATTAGAGCGGCATCCATGTCCTGACGGATATTATGAACCACCTCACCGATCTGCGCTGCCGAACTTCCGGATTCTTCTGCCAGTTTGCGTACCTCACCAGCTACAACTGCAAACCCACGACCCGCATCCCCCGCTCTTGCTGCTTCAATAGAAGCATTTAATGCGAGCAAGTTAGTTTGCTTGGAGATGGATGCAATAACATCAACCATGCTACCAATCTCAACGGAACGGGCATTCAGAGATTGAACCACCGTTCCCAGCTGCTCCACCGTTTCCTGGATACTGTTCATCTGCTCCACAGCCTGTCCTGCTGCCTCATTCCCAGATGAAGCCGCTCCGGACGTATGCCGCATATTTGCCGTAATCGATTGTACACGCTCCGACATCATTCGAACATCTTCTGCCATTCGGCTCATCTGTCCCGATCCGTCTTTCACGCTGTTTACCTGCTGCTCTGCACCTTCAGCCAGTTCCTGAATGGCCAGTGTTGAATGTTCAATCGCTTTGGTAGTTTGTTCTGCACTGGCAGACAACTCTTGAGAAGAAGCAGATACCTGCTCTGTCGTTTCCTGTACGCCCAGAATCATCATCCGCAGGTTATCGACCATACGTTCAAAATACTTCGCCAGTTCTCCGACTTCATCTTTACGCCCTGTTTCCATTTTCACGGTCAAGTCACCTTTACTCACGGCTCTGGCAGATTCCTGCAGTCGTTTAATTGGACGCAGCATGGAGCGTGTAAACCAGATAATAAAGAGGAGCGTAAGGAACGTGGCCGCCAGAATAACAATAAATGTGGCCATGCGAATATCCTTACTTGCATTAGTTACTTCACTCTTGAGCATCGTGCCGGCAATTTTCCAGCCTGTTGCTTCATTTGTTGAAAAAATCATCATCTTCGGCTCATCGTTGAACACGTAATCGAATTGACCTTCTGAACCTTCATACATCTCATCCAGCAAGCCACTCGTTTCCGGCGTACCTGCATCTGCTACAGGGGATACGACATAGTTTTTGTTTGCATCCATAATAATGACGTAGCCTTCTTTGCCCACCTTAATGGATGCCTGCTCTTGCAGGTCTGTCAGGTCCAGAGATAACCCGATGACACCGGATTGATCCTTTAATGTTTTGGAGATAAACACAACTGCAACACCATCGGTATTAACAGACACCGCTGATACAACAGCTGTACCTGGCTTGTCCATCGCTAGTTTGTACCATTCCCGCTCCCTAGGATCATAAGCATCTCCCCGTGTGCTGCTCGCTGTTGGTTTACCTCGAACCATAACTCCGTCTGTTGTTCCTACAAAAATGTTCATGGCATCGGGATGCAAGCCCAGATATTGCTCCAGCTTCAACTGAAGCTCGGGACTATCGTTCTCCCCTTTGATCAGGCTCGGATCAAGAGCATCCGCGAAATAGTTAATGTCATGAATCTTGTAATTCACTTGGCTTTCTACAATGGTATTGGCAGTGCTCACACTTTGCATGGCACTATCCACTAATTGTCCTTGTACGCCATCTTCAGCCATCGTTAGTGTGATTAAGCCGACTGCCAAGCTTGGCAGGAGTAGAACGGCCAGGAAGGAGACCAATAGTTTGTTCCTTATATTCCAGACAAAACCTTTCTTTTTCTTCTTTTTATTTTGACTATGTTTTGGTTTGGCAGGTTTCGCTGCTTTCATTGGTTTATTATCCTGAGTTTCACTCATGTCTTTCTCCCCCTCAAAATGTAAAAATGCCCTCTTTCTTTGTATGTATGGATCAATCTAAAAGGCTTATCTTATATATCGGCTAAATGAGGGTATTTATTTGAGAGAAAAATGTGCAGGCACGCCAAACAAGCCACCTCTGATCAGAAGCGACTTGTACAAGGTACAGGTTACTAATTATTCCATGAAATAGATGAAGTATTAGAGTAAGGACCGCCTGGGGGTTGCGCCGAGGGTTTACCAAAATAGTAGCCCTGTGCAAGCTCAATACCTATGGAACGACAGAATTCAAACTCTTCCATCCGTTCGATCCCCTCGGCAAGGACTTGCCCTCCAAATCGACTCGACATCTCAACAATATGAAGAATTTTCTCTTGTTTGGTCGAATCCTGATCACAACGGTCAATAAGACTTCGATCTATTTTGACAAAATCCGGTTCTAACCGATTCATCAACTCTATTGTCGAATATCCGGCACCCACATCATCCAGTGCAACCGACATTCCACGGGAACGATATACCTCAAATATTTGCTGCAAGATGGGCATATGCTGAATCTGCTCTGTTTCCACGACTTCAAACACAAAATCTTTAGGGTCCAGCGAAAGGCGTTCAATCGCTTCAAACGTATGTGTCAGACAATATTCGGGATTGTATATGGAGGAAGGCAGGAAATTTACGAAGCGTTTGACACCATGCGGCAGAAAAAGGGCACTGGTCTCAATAGCAGTAATACGCGCCAATCGATCCAGAAAAGAATGTAGTCCGGTCTCACGCGCAACTTCAAATAATTCATAGGAACTGAAGGATTTTCCATTCTCAGCAGGACGAAGCAAAAACTCATATCCGATAATCTGCTCCGATGCATCAACGATGGGTTGCATATGACTGCTGAATTGATGCTCCAGAATAATGGAAACAAGCTCCGCATGTTTGAAACGGGACTCCTGCATGGTTAGACTAATCCAGCTTTCTTCATTAGCCTGTTCGTAAATAGGCAGAATCTGAACGGTTAGGGAATCACGTAATGTCGGATCAATTTCGCCGATCTCTTTTATTAAATTCTGAACCGTCTCAAGATTCGAAAAATCCATCCACATCATGTCATCCGACGTCTCGATAAGTCTTCCCGGCGTTTGTAGCGCTTCCAGCAAAGCGGGGGAAATGGGACGCAAGTACAAGGTACCTTGGCCCTCTATAGGATAGATTGGACTGCAGCCACTGCAATTCATGTAGGACCCCCCTTGCCAATTTAGATTCCATGTCCATTAATGTTCACTTGTATATACCCAAAGTTTGTAAATATTATATCATGGGTCTTAAAATTAATCTCTACTGTTTTGATGACTTCCTGTATGACGGTTCTTGGAACAAATATATTCAAATTTGCAGAAAAAAAGACCGACAGTCTGATGACTGTCGGTCTCCCTCAACTTATTAAACTTTAAGAAGCGGGAATCACGATTTTCTGTCCAACTTTCAGGTTATGCACATTTGAGATTTGGTTAGCTGTCGCAAGCTTGCGCCAGTCTACACCATATTTCAAACCTATGCGGTACAAGTTATCGCCTTTTTTCACCACATATACCACTTTGCCGCCCGCTGGTTTCTCAGGCTGTGGCTTGGTCGTTGGTTTGGTTGGAGTAGTCGGCTCCGTAGGTTTAGTTGGCTTTGTAGGTGTTGGAGCAGGCTCCGTACCTGGTTTCGGAGTTGTTGTTGCTTCTCCAGTCAATTTCATGCCGTATTCAGCAAAACCATCATCATTTGTACCAATGAAAGACATCGCCGGGTTTGCTTCAACCAGATCTTTTGCATCCGGGGAAGAAGCAAACACAACTTCAAGATCGTTCAGCGCTGCTGCGGTTAACCCAGCAGATGGCTTAATTGGTGCCAGGGACCAGTTACCGTCCGCTGCCGGATTAATCGTTTTATTCTCACGGATGTAGTCGATGATCACTTGACGGTTCTCATCCGGTGCAGCCAGAACGATACGTTTACCGTCCGGGTTAGCCAGCTTGGACGAAGAAGCACGGTAGTTATTTGTCGCTACGATGAATTTTTGCGCTGGGTCAATCGGTTTACCGTTAAAGCTCAGATCCTTGATCCGGCTTGCCGATGCATTTACAACGGTTGCTTTGCCGTCATACTTGGCTGGTTGTGTCACATCAATCTGATACGTTACACCATCGATAACATCGAAGTTGTACGTTGGGAAGTCATTGTTGATCAGTTGTTGTTGTCCACCTTTAGCCGGGTCGATCTGGTTGAACTGGCCTGCAGACCATTCCAGCCATTCTTTCAGTTCTGCGCCGTTAACCATTACAGCATGTACCGTATTTGGATACACGTACAGGTCAGCAACGTTTTTGATGGCAATGGTGCCTTTAGGAATATTCGTGTAATACGAAGCGCCTGAACGTCCACCGGCTTTGAACGGTGCACCTGCGGACAATACAGGGATTTTCTCATATTCCGTACCTTGCATATGTTTTTCGACATACCATTTCTGTGCATTCGTTACGATCTGAATGGATGGATCATCCTGAACCAGAGCGAAGAAGCTGTTGATGGGTGCAGTCGTTTCGCCCACCGGACCACGAACATACTCCAATGTACCTTCATGCTCTTCATGAACCGCATCAATGATGTCCTGATCAGCCTCTACCAGTGGTTTTTTGTTGGCTGTGTCATAGATTGGGCGTGCTTCCGTTTTGGAATCGACCACTTTCCATTTGCCATCCACTTGTTCTAGATCCAGATCAATAATCCCCAGGTGATCCCCCCAGAATCCTGGCTCTACAGCAGGAACGCCGTTAATGGTGCCCTTCTCCAGGTCTACCCCTTTTTTGCCGGAAAAATCAGCACTTGGGAACACTTTGTGGGCATGTCCAAACAGAATAGCATTAATGCCTTCAACTTGGCTCAGATACAGAACAGAGTTCTCCATCAGATCCGTTTGAGGAATTTCCTCAAATCCGGAGTGAGGAATAGCTACAATAATGTCGGCACCTTTGGCTTTCATTTCAGGAATGAATTTTTTCGCAGTAGCAATAATGTCTTTGGCGATGACCTTACCTTCAAGATTAGCGCTGTCCCATTGCATAATTTGTGGCGGTACAAATCCGATCACACCTACTTTGATCGTATGTTCTTTGCCAGTCTCATCCGTTACTTTTTTATCCAAAATCTCATACGGTGTGAAATAGTTCTTGTCATTTGTCTCATCATCATCACCATCGTCTACATAAACATTGGCATTAATGTAAGGGAAGTTTGCTCCCTCCAGCGTCATGTCCAGGAAGTCCAGACCATAGTTGAACTCATGGTTACCGATGTTACCTGCATCATAATCGAGCAGATTCATCGCTTTATATACAGGGTGAGTCTCACCCTTTTTCAATGGATCAATTTTGGCAGTGTAGTCTCCCAGCGGATTCCCCTGAATTAGATCCCCGTTATCAAACAGCAGGCTGTTCTTCGCTTCGTCACGGGCTTTCTTAATCAGTGTTGCTGTTTTGGCGAGTCCATATTGGTCTGTCTCTTTGTCGGAATAATAATCATAGTTAACCAGATTGGTATGAATGTCTGTGGTCTCCATGATCCGCAGTTTAACTTTGGCAGCATCCGCAGCCGACACAGGTACCGGAAATACCGCAAGCACGTTTAATGCAACCAAAGCGGCAGTCAGGCTTGATAATACTTTTTTTCTCATTTTCAAAATAACCCCTCCCGGTTATGTACATTGAATCATGCATTAATGGGCAAACGAAGAGCGCAGAAAAAGATAGATTTCATGGGTTGTGCGTACTGACGCTCTGATGACATGCATCGGAATTTCAGGTAAGTTTATCTCACATGAACATCTATTTATGTCTGTGCTTGTCGTTTACATTCCAAATCATAACGCAATGTTCAGCCATTGAAAAGCATTATTTTTTTACATTACCCGCACATACCTAGGTAAGTTTACATTATCATGCGTGATTTCGACATTTTTTTCAACATTTTAGTAGGTATTTAGTGCTTATTATCTTTGAAATACGTATATTACATGTGCCTTACATGTATATCCAATTCAGCGTTATTCATCCATACCAAAAACCGTGAAACCTTAATGGCTTTCACGGTTGGATTAAACTCTGCGCGTATTTTCGCATAAGGACGCTACTTTGCAGAGGTTATGTTCATATTCGGATTATTGTTCCCACACATGATGTTCATGATCTTTCCCTGTATATTCGATACGAGCCGGGGTGATGTCCAGAATGACATAGTTCGGATCATTAGGTCCATCGAACCACGCCTTCAGTTCATCGTTCCACACTTGCTCACGCAAGCCTTCGTTCTTTGTCACTTCACAGGTTCCTTCAATCTCAACTACTTCCTTGGAACCACCAGCCTCATAACCTAGTAGCAGGCTAACATTCGGATTATTCTCCAGTTCCTCTACTTTGTGTGTACGGCGGTTCGTTGCCAGATGAATGTTCAGTCCATCGTTGAAAAGCGCCATATAGCGGGATTTTGGTTTACCATTCTCCACAGTGGAGAAGCTGCAAAACGGGTTATTTTCCAATGCTTTTACAATGTTTTGTTCCAATTCAGTCTGGTTCATGGGAAGTGCTCCTTTCGGTTTGGGGGGATGTTGGAAGAACTCTTGTAGGCGGCCGTTGCGGGTACGGATCGTTCTTTGGATCGCTGTTATCCCCGGATTTTTTTGATTCCCTTTTCTCAAAGGGAAAATCCGGTGATAAAGGCGAACGCTTTGCTTCCTCAGAATCGATTCCGTCCCCTCCACTACGTCTACCGTTCTTCCAATTTGAGGAGTGGGTAAGCTAAAGTTCAAACAGAAACCTGTACTTAACTTTGCAGGTTTCGTTTCTTTAGGTTTTATCCGCTCCGTTGCTGTGTATAAGTACAGTCAACTTACGTTAGGTGTAATAAGCCTGTACTTATAGTGTACCCACCTCACCTATGGTGAATCCATGAACCGATACGTTAACGTGACAAAATTGGAAAAGTTCTTTATAAAAATGTTTACATAAAAGGGTTAGCACGATATTTCTTCATGGCTGATTTAATTCAAATCTCCAAGATAGATTGATGAAGAATCCGATTTAAGAAGCAATTCGCCAATTGTTTTTGGATATAAACGAATGTTGGACAGCTCTTCAAGTGCAATCCATTCCACGGCGACTTGGTGGTCGTCTGGATTGGAGCCTTCAAAAATAGTTGCAGCCGGATCTATCAGGCTGCACGCAAAATAAAATTCAACCTGGTGGATGTCTGCATCCCACTCGGCGAATTCATGATTTTTACCGATATACTCCCGGATATGTAACAGCTCTCCCACATTCACGGCCTGACCAATCTCCTCCAGACATTCACGTGCGACCGCATCCTTGAGTTCTTCACCTTTCTCCTGTCCTCCACCTGGGAACACATAAGCGGTACCATATTGGTCTTCCAGCCGGATGACCAGCAATCGTCCATCCTGTACAATGACAGCCTTTGCCGAGTTGCGTATGGGTTTCATTCTGTTGATCCACTCCTTGTCATTCTAAAATTTCAAAGTTCAATCCGAACAACCTGATACTACTATTGTTCTGCTGAACATTCGTATCATCCCGTGGTATGCGCGGATAACTTAATGCCTTCCGATTCCAACACACGACGAATCTCTTGAGCAAATGCGAGAGCGTTCGAACCGTCACCGTGGATACAGACAGTCTCTGCCTTAATGGGAACCAACGTACCATCCGTGGATACAACGACTTCGTCTTTCACCATCCGAAGCACTTGAGCAATCGCTTGTCCCGATTCTTCAATGAGGGCTCCAGCTTGGCTGCGAGGAGTTAACTTTCCGTCCGTCCCATAGGTTCGATCCGCAAACACTTCGCTCACACTACGCAGACCGATGCGATCCGCGGCATGAATCAGCTCACTGCCCGCCAGACCATACAGATACAGTTCAGGCTGTACTTGATAGATCGCCTCGGTGATGGCTTCAGCAAGCTTCGCATCTTCTGCGGCCATATTGTATAAGGCACCATGTGGTTTTACGTGATGCATTCGCCCTCCGCTTGCCCGGACAAAGGCATCCAGCGCACCAATCTGATACACCACCATGTCATATGCTTCCCGTGGCGTAATGTCCATACGTCTTCTGCCAAACCCTTGCAAATCCGGCAACCCGGGGTGGGCTCCAATTGCCACCTGATGCTCCAATGCCCTCTCTACCGTCAGCCGCATTGTAGCCGGGTCTCCTGCATGAAACCCGCAGGCAATATTGGCTGATGTAATCAAGGGTAGAATGGACTCATCGGATAGCGTGCGATATATACCATAACTTTCGCCCAGATCACAATTGATATCCAAGGTTTTCGAGGTATTCATTAAGCGCCCCCCATTCCTGCCATTCTCCTGCGTATCAGTTTATCGATGAGCTGCATGTTGCGTTCCTGTTCCATGTACAACTGACAGGCTTGATCATCCGTAATCTTTTTAAAAGAAATTCGGGTTCCTGGCCTAGTCTGAGCCAGGATTGGCATATCCACCCGAGCTACCTGTGCAATGACAGGATAACCTCCAATCGTCTGATGATCTGCCATCAAGATGATGGGCTGACCATCCGGTGGCACCTGCACCGTGCCATAGGTAACGGCTTCAGACAGCCGATCCAGGGGCTGATCCAGCTCCATTATGGAGCCTTGCAAGCGATAGCCCATCCGATCGGATTGTGGAGAGATCACGTATTTTTCGGCATAGAATTGTGCAAGACTCTCTTCGCTGAACAGAAAACTATCCTTGCTCTCCATCACACGAATAACAGGTTGCCCATAATAGTCAGGTCTTTCACGTTCAGATAAAAGCCACGCAGGCGCCAATATTCGGTGGTCCCGCTCACTCTGCTTTACCTGCTGCTCCATACGTTGCATCCAACCTTGCGCTTCGACAGAAAGTTCACCATTGGATAACAGATCCCCCACGCGCAAGGCTCGCCCATCCATACCGCCAAGACCTGTCTTGAGGTCTGTACTTCGACTGCCCATCACTTCAGGCACAGCTATTCCACCCGCAATCGCCAGATAACCACGCAAGCCATGACGACATGGGCCAAACTTCAGTACACTTCCTGCCCGCACCAACACAGGACGCCACAAAGGTACAGACAGATGATCCACCGTTGCCGTCAGATCGGCTCCACATAATGAGACTAGCTGGCTCTCCTGAAATCGAAGCTCTGGCCCCGTCATCGTCATCTCCAGTACTGCCGCATGTCGGGAGTTGCCCACAAGCATATTGGCTGCTCTGGCTGCAAAGGTGTCCATGACCCCGCCAGGATGAATACCATACCGGCGATAACCGGTTCTGCCTTCATCCTGAACGGTAGATAACAGACCAGGGCGAATCACTTCAATACTCATCGTTCGCCCTCCTTCCGCTTCAACGCCAGATAGTCCTGCATCGTGATCTGTTTGAATCGAACCCGATCACCTGCTACCAGCAAACTCGGTATGTTCTCTTCCGGCCGAAACAACCGGAGTGGCGTTCGTCCAATACATTGCCATCCCCCGGGTGTATCCACTGGATAGATTCCCGTCTGTTTGCCACCGATACCTACTGTGCCCGCCTCAACCCGAAGCCTTGGCGTTGCCCGTCTGGGCGTAGCAATCTGTTCAGACAAACCGCCGAGATACGGAAAACCCGGTGCAAACCCAATCATATGTACGAGATAATCCCCGGATGTATGAATCGCAATAACGTCTTCTGGGGTCAGTCCATGTTCACTGGCAACATAGTCCAGATCAGGGCCCCACTCGCCACCATAACATACGGGAATGGTGACCGTTCTGGGTTTGTTGTCTTGTACGGATTCCTTCATTTGATTCAACTGCTGAAGCAGAATCCGGCATAACTCGGGGTACGGGGAGATGAACGGATCATAAAATAGCGTAACGGACGTATATGAAGGTACCCATTCGATCATGGCTGACAGAGTGCTTTTTTCCAGCAAAGCACATACAGACATCACTCTGCGCTGCACAGCGTCAGACAATTGATCTCCACACTGGATGATAACCGCTGTCTCACCCAGCGGAGATAAGATCTCTTCCGTCCATGAATACGGCTGTTTAGTCATGCGCCATCTCCCCCTTTTTCCAAACGTTTAGCGTATCGTTATTTATCTCTCTCCAATGCCTGCAATACTAGTGAACAAAAAGCCGGAAACGGCTCATCTTCTTCTGTTCGTATCGCAATATAGAGTGTCTGTAAAAACAGACGCACATTCAGGTTCCTATGACTGGTTTCCAGAAGTGATCTGTTCACCGCCTGGTCTCCTTGATGAAGGGAATCGATCCACGTCGTAATATCCTTTGGCTCCAACAGATTGCGACGCAGAATGGTAATCACAGCATGCGCTATTCGCTGATCTTCATCATGGATGTAAACCACACTTGATTCCGTTATTTTTACAGCGAGTGCATGCAGAAGTTCCAGCAGATCCGTTCGCTTCAGATATGGCGATTGTGCCAAGTCTTCAACCGCATCCGCCGCGTGTGCAGGGGCATGCGCCCAGCCCTTGTTATCGGCGTAGCCGCGAACATCTTTTTCACGTTCCAGATATGTGGTCAACCGATGATGAATCCCTGCGATATCCTCTTTGTCCAGGAAAGGACGCTGACGATCCACATTCAGAATGGGAGGCAGTAACAATACGGAGAACGTACGAGTAAACACACTATCCGTTCCCTGCTCTCCGATCGCATAGAACAGGTGCTGATCGTCCAGCGCCAACTGCAACATATGCCTTAGCTGATCTTCCGAAAATACACCCTGTCCAATCCAGGTTGCAAACGTAACATAGATCAATTCATCCCGCAGGACGGGATCAGTACTACCAATATGCTTCATCATATGCAGTGCCAATTCGTAAGGCTGTTCCTCGTGATCAATGGAATGATTAGACGACTGAATATGCTGTAATTTTTGTTTTAACGTCAGGGCATCCATCTATTAAGACTCCCTGGACGAATCCAAATGCACGCTGCAATTGTACAGTTCGCATAGCCACGTATCATCTTTCTTGGCGATCCGGGTAAGTGATGTGTTGGACAGCTTCACGCTGATATCCAGTTCAGGCACCAGACCTCGCAGTGTATTCCGCAGAACGGCTCCGTGACTGACAACGATCACTTTTCCATCGGGGTGCTGCTGTACAATATCCTCAAGCACCGCACTGCCTCGAACAGTCCCTGCATCTGCAAGTTCACGTCCCAGATCCAGAGTACTCCAATCCGCTCCCCACTTGGCTAACCGTTCCTCTTCCGTCGTTCCTTCGACCTGTCCTCCGCCCATCTCGCGAAGTCTAGGGTCCAGATGAATCTCCTGAATACCCAAACGGTCACTGATGATGCGAGCTGTTTCACTTGCACGTTCCAAGTCACTTGCATAGATGGCATCCCAGGATTCTTCGGCCAGTCTCGCGGCAAGTAATACCGCCTGTTCCCTACCATCCTGATCCAGCGGATTATCCGTTTGTCCCTGTGAACGTTTTTCCTTATTCCACGCTGTACTTCCATGGCGAATCAATGCAATTTGAGTCATTGTTACTCCTCACCTTTTTCTATATGAAGTTCATCTTCTGTAAAATGTTTGCGTGCCTTCGGCTTGGCAAATTTGCCACCATTATATTGAGAAGACCCGTTTCTCGGAATCGAGAGACTGTCCCAAGCTGTTTCTTTGAGCATTTTCGCGGCAAATACAATCTGCCCGACATGATACGGATAATGTGCTAATTGCCGAATAATGGCCTCCATCACGGTATGACCTTCATTCCGAATATATATGATATGAGACAATTGTTCCGGGGTAAACGAACGAATGGCTTCGAGTAGACAATTCCAGCCTTCCTCCCATTTGGAGAGCAACTCTTCCCGGGAAGAAATATCATTCACGAACTCGGCGTCCCGTTCACGCCACGGTTTCTCACCATCTGTTGTCAGTACATCCGTCCAGCGGGACAGCATATTGCCCCATAGATGTTTTACAATTACCGCAATGCTGTTCGCGTCTTCATTCCAAGATTGAAACAATTGCTCGGAATCCAGTTGTGCCATGGCTTTTTCCCCAAGCTGCTTATAATACAGGAATTGCTTCTCGGCTGTCTCCAGAAAAACCTGATTCATATCCATCCGTTAACCACCCTTCGAAAAGTATGTTGTCCCCTGATCAAGTCCAAACAGAAGCGTCACATGTTATTTATTCAGGAAATGAGAATGTACCGTCTGCATTCGGTTCAAATGGAATGACTTTGCGAACCGCATCCAGATTGAGCTCACCATAGATATGTGGATATAGTTCATTCAATTCGTAGAGATCCTCATACACCAGTTCCGGCTTCAACGCCTTCTCATCAATACTAAGTAATAACAGATCTGTACGGCCTGCATAATATTGCCCGGCTACCCATGGGATCTGTTCCTTAGTGGAACAATGAATGAAACCGTCTGTCTCCAGGCTATCTGGTGCATACTCAGTCCCTTTTGACACTTGCTCCCACAACGAACGGGAAATAATACTATAGATCATGGTTCCGCCTCCTTCAATTTCTGCGATGTACCCTATGTGTCATTGGAAGTATTATAGATCATCCCGGATACGGGAGTACAATTTTTGATCCGTAAATACACCTTTGATCTTCAACTGTTTGCGTAGCAAACCTTCGTATGACATGCCCAGCTTCTACATTACGCGTGCAGAGCCTATGTTGCCTGCATTACATTTCCCCTCCAACCGATTGCAGTCCAATTCCTGAAAGCAATAATCCACGATGGGTTGCATCGCTTCTGTTGCGAGACCCTTACCCCATTGACTGCTGGCTATCGCGTACCCTAGTTCAGCACTCTGCATGGGTTCGTTGAGATGAAAAATGCCACCCCTCCCGATCAAGGTCCCTGTTTCCTTTAAAACAAAAGCCCAGATATGTACCGTTTTCCGTTCATAATTATCCAGCACCCGCTGAATATATTGAATTGAATCCTCCACCGTCTCATGGCAGTTCCACAAGCTTTGCTGACTCACTCGCGGATCAGAGGCAAATGCATAATATTCATCAAGATCATCCATCGTAAGCCGCCTCAGTTTTAACCGCTGTGTTTCGAATTCGGGCAATTCGGCAAAAAGTTTTTCTACATTCATGTAGCACACCTCCATGATTCACTTGAGTTCATGATCCAGCCATCTTATTTCTCAGGAAATAACGATCTATCATAACCATGCACAGAATACCAACCGTATATCGAATCAGATCGATCACCAGAAAACCATGTCCCAAAATAAGAGCACCTAATACGGTAAAGCGTATCTCAATCAGCCAAGGCGTCTGAATCAACTGCGAGAACTCAATCATCCAGCTGAATACGCAACTCAAACACATCGCCCATACCAAGCTGCGATAAGGCCACACCATGCGTACTCCGAAATAAATCATGCCCGCCCAACATGCATCTCCGAAATGTTCATGCACCCAATCCGGCAATCGATCACCAAAGTGTCTGGATGCGAGTCCTGCCGCCATGGTCATCATGACTGCGAAGAAATAGATCAGCCTGTCTTTGATAAGTACGCTTTTCAATCAATCACACGCCTTCATCAAGCACTTGTAAAATAAATTGCGTTTTGGCAGCGGTATACGATTCCCTATCTTCCTTGTTCTCATCAGCAAGCTTTGTCTTCAGGACGGCGTAAGCTTCCACCAGATCTGGGCGTTTTCTCAGCACATCCCGAAACCGAATTTGACGATCCCAGCGTTCTTCTCCCGGGCGCATCAGATGAAGGTGTACAGCTCTCTTGCCATCCTTAACCCTGACCCAGAATCGTCTGTACTCCCGTCCATCCAGTTCAGGCGGAACGTACTTCCAGCCCAACGGATTCAGCTGATCCGCAATCAGATCCATGTCATCCCATGACTGTACCTCTGCCATCAGATCAATAATGGGCTTGGCGGGTAACCCTGGAATGGACGTGCTTCCGATATGTTCGAATTGATGAATATTAAACTGCTCTAGAAGACGTTTGAGTTGCCGGATTTCATCCTGAGCCTGCGCATCCCAATTGGGGTTGGCCGGAGCAATCTCTACCGACTCTGTCGCCCAGGCAGGCCAATTTTCCGGTTGCATTGGATCTTTCATTCAGGTATCTCCTCTTCACCATGACATTTTAAATGGTAACCTTCTCTGTATTTTTCATAGGTGCGTTGCTTCATGCGCTTAATCGTAGTACTCCGTTGAAATGTAAGTATGGAACTTAGGGATAGAATAAGATATTTCAGGTAAGCCAGATCACTAGAGTTAGAGTCTGAGCTTATAATCGAAGCTTTCATATTCATCCCATCCAATCCCCTTATATAGTTGTTGAAGCAGAAGGCATTTCAGATACATATTTCTATATATCCAAAAAAGGAGCGTATGTCTACGCCCCTTGGTTGTCTGTTACCTTGATGATATTGATGATTTTAACGATGTCATGTACTGAAACTAATTTTTGGATCATGCAAGATGCTTTATTATATGAAGATTTATTTTACCGTAACAGGGATCGTCACTTTTTTGTTGCCCCATTTGGCCGTGATGGACGTTTTCCCTTTGCTTACAGCCACGATCTTGCCATTTGTTACTGTCGCCACGCCCGGCTTTGTGCTACTCCATACCGCGCTGTTCGTCACAACAGTGGTTTTACCCGTATCATACTGGGCCATCACACTCAACGTTGTACTTCCCTGTGGGGACAAAACCAGTTTTTTCTGGCCTGTAATCAGCTTTTTGAGCAAAGGTACAACGGTAACCTCTGCCTTTATTGTCTGATTTTGATAAGTTCCTGTCAAGGTGGCTTGTCCTTCTGTCAGTGTCTTAACGGCTCCATTTTTCACGATAGCTACATTTGTGTTGGAAGAGGTCCATATGATTTGTTTCGAAAGGTTGATCGTTTTGCCATTCGCGTAGGTGCCGATAACTTTCAACGCTTTGGACTTCTTGATATTCAGCTGCATAGTTGCAGGGGTAACCTCGACTTTGGTAATCTCATCCGTCACAGCAACGGGGACTTTCACGATCGTTGTTCCATATTTGCCTTGCAGCAATACTCTGCCAGGTGTAACCCCTTTGATTTTACCGTTTTCCAGCACAGCCGAAGAAGTGGATACGGACCACACAATCTCAGACGTCACATCCTCTTCCTTACCATTCGCACGGGTAATGCTTACTTTCGGAAGGGTGCTTTCACTGCCTTTAACAAAACTGTAGGATTTCGGTGAAGCTTTGATGCTTTTGATCTTCTCCTGCACTTGGACAACCAACTGGGCTTTAGCCCCGTCTACTTCTGCAAAAATGGTTACTTCGCCTGCGGCCACAGCCTTGACTTTGCCTTTCACCATCGTCGCGACTGCTGCATTACTGGTGGACCAAGTCACGCCTTGGGTAACATCCTGCTTGTTATCAAAACCTTCTACCGTTGCCATCACCTGAAGCGCAGCTGTTTCGGAGACACTCATTTTCTGCGGGCTGCTATTGGTTATTTCAATCGATGTCACGTCACCAGTAGCCGCCAAGGCCAACGAAGGGACCAGTATTGTTAATGCCATAATTAGAGCGAGCGTGCCTCGAAGCGCCAGTTTGATTCTATTCATTTCAATATCCATCTCCCATAATCCAATATTTTACTTCTATTATATTATATCGGATACGAATTGCATAAAGTTGAATAACATAAGTGAGAGTCTTGGAACAATTCATGATTTTCATTGTATAATATGGGAAGGTCGCGTAATACTGTTTTAATAAACCTAAAAAATGGGGTGGGATATTGTATGATCGAAAAGAATTTGCTTGATATGGTTTCACCTAAAAATAACCGTAAACGTATGAAAGCTATCGTCACTTCGACATCCACCAAGATTCGTCCTGAAGACGAAATGGTTCTATTGATGAAAACAGCCCGCAATCGTTTCAAAAAAGCCCTTGAATCTGGACAAATTGAAATCATTAACGAGCGTGAATGGAAGCTGCGTTGACAATTAAAGAAATAATTTTATTTACTTACATAAACGAAGAAATTTTAATCAAAGAAGTAAGCTATATCTTAGGTCCAAGCACTTACCGGATCAGTTAAATTCAGCACAAAATATTAGGAGATCGGTTCGTTAAATAGTGTTACCGTTTAAAAGGGGATGTCCATCGTCACATGCAACATGACGTGTGGAACATCCCCTTTTTGAATTACTAAAGCGTTACCTAACCTCTCTACTTCACTTCATCCTGCTCTGGCAAAATCAAGCTCTCGGCCCCGCCCATATATGGCCGCAGGGCTGCCGGAATGCGAATGTTTCCATCCTCCTGCTGATGATTCTCAAGCAACGGAATCAGGATACGCGGCGATGCCACCGCCGTATTATTGAGCGTGTGACAGTAGACCAACTTGCCTTCGGCATCGAGGCAACGAATATTCGAACGGCGCGCCTGAAAATCATGCAGATTCGACGACGAATGCGTTTCTCCATATGCACCGCGGCTTGGCATCCAGGTCTCGATGTCATACTGTTTGTACGTTTTCTGCGACATATCCCCGGTACATACAGCGACAACACGATACGGCAGTTCCAGTAATTGCAACAATTCTTCGGCGTGTCCTGTAATCTCTTGCAACATGCGCTCCGATTCTTCCGCATCAGGAGCACAGAGAATGACCTGCTCAACTTTGGCAAATTGGTGCACACGATACAATCCGCGTACATCACGTCCGCCGGAGCCAACTTCACTGCGGAAACACGTCGATACCGCAGCCAGCTTCACAGGCTCTTGAACATCGACAATCTCATCCGCATAATACGACACCAGCGGCACTTCAGAAGTTCCCACCAGCCACTTGTTCTCCCCTTCGAGTTCATAGACCTGATCTCGACCGGTTGGGAAGAATCCGGTGTTCACCAGCGCATCCTCCCTGACCATCAGCGGAACCTCCATCGGTGTGAAGCCGTGCTTCAGAAGCAAATCAAGCGCAAGTTGCTGTACTGCTCGATGTAATAACAGGCCAGCGCCTTTTAATACATAGCTTCGCGTACCGCCAATCTTAACTCCACGGGGAATATCGATGAGATCATGCAACTCCCCAAGTTCCACGTGATCTTTGGTGTTATACTCGAACGTTGGCACCTCTCCCACACGTCGTAGCTCTACATTGTCTGCGTCCGACAAGCCATTGGGGGTATCCGGGGACACGATATTGGGTACCAGCCATTGTAGCTTGGTTACTTCCTCCTGCACAGGGGCGAGCCTCGCTTCCACCTGTTCCAACTGTTCATTGATCTGTTTCACCTGAGCCCGCAAACCCTCGGCCTGTTCCCGATTCCCGGCCTGCATGAGTCTGCCAATGTCCGCGGATAACGTATTGCGCAATCTGCGTCCTTCTTCCGATTCCTGCAAAAGTGCCCTGCGTTCCTCATCCCGATCTAACAATGTGCGAATGTTGATCTTGATTTTTTTCCCGTCTGCCGCTGCCTGAACCTCTTCTGCATGTGCCCGAATCCATTTCATTTCTAACATGGTCACCGTCTCCTTTGGCTGTAAAAATACAAAGAGCGCCCTCATCCCTTGGGACGAGGAGCGCTCTGCTCGCGGTGCCACCCAACTTGCTGAATCAGGATATCCTGCTTCCAGCCTCTTGGTCCGCGATAACGGGCGGTTCCGGTTAACTTAGGGAAATATCGCTCCCCTGGCGAAAACGCCTCCGAGTTGGATGCTCTTCAACGGCATGGTCCGATCTGTAATTGTTGGTCTCAGTATATACGAACGCCGGACCAGATTGCAACCTTCTGTATCGATCAGGAATTCATGGCACAACTTAACATGTCCTGTTATGATAGACTTTGTCTTCAAGATTGCGCTTTATTGTGATCCTCAATTTATGTATATAAGTAGAAGGGGTTCTTTATGAAAAAATTACTTTGGATCGGATGTCTGTCCTATTTCCTGATTGGACTTGCCCACGTTGTGCTCGGTTCCATTCTACCGGTTGCACTTGAACATTACGGCAAAGATTATAGCCAAGGCGGAACGCTGATCTTTGCTCAATTTGCCGGATTCCTGGGTGGTGTATTGTTATCTCCATGGCTGAACAGACGCTTTGGTAAACGGGGAGGCCTGTTAATCGCCACAGCGTTGCTCTGTATTGCAGAATTATCCTACATGCTGCTGCCACCATGGGGCTGGATGTTCGTCATTGCACCCGCTGCCGGCTTTGGATTCGGAATGGTTGAAGCTGTTATTGGCACCATTATCATCGCTGCAATCAAAGACAATACAGCCGTTGCTATGAGTCGACTGGAAGTGTTATTCGGGATTGGGGCGATGGTCATGCCGCTCATTGCCAGCGGTCTGATTGCTGCCGGATACTGGCGTCTCTCCTTTGTCGTTGTTGCGATCTGCGCAGCGCTGACCTTTGTTTTCTGGGCGAAAGGATCATTCGGTGAACTCGATAAGTTTCTGGAGCGACAGAGTTCAAATTATGCTTCCGTAAATACGCACTCTGCTGGGACATCGGGTGAGATGCATCCCGCATCTGCAAGTACATCCAGTCCAACCTATCGTGGCCGTAACAGGACTCTTCTGGTATTATTCGTCCTGTTCTTCTTCCTCTATGTTGGCACAGAGATGAGTCTTGCGAACTTCATGCCGGCGATCCTGATTGAGAAAATGAACATGAAGGAAGCCGGAGCAGCCCTTAGTGTCACCTGTTTCTGGATTGCCATGTCCGTGGGACGGCTCTTCGCCGGTTATATCGCAGAGAAATTCCAATACCGCGTATATGTCCTGTACAGTTGTCTTGCATCTGTTCTCTTGTTAATGATATTTCCATTTACAAACCAAATCTGGTCTGCATTTCTCATCATCTTACTGCTTGGACTTGCGATGTCAGGGATATTCTCCATTGCCCTTGTCTTCGCCAGTAAACTGTTGCCCGGAACAGAAGAATCCACACCCAGCATTTTGATTGCCTCAGGTGGGGTTGGCGGTGCCATTCTGCCTTTGACTACGGGATGGAGTCTTGATCATCTGGCGGTTAATCAGTCTGCATGGATGCTTGCGATCTTTGCAGTTGGCCTGCTTGTCATTAGCGTAATCACGTTTCAATGGCAGAACAAACATATAGCCAATTCTGCGACTTAACAGTTCTGTGTTGATCCAGTCCTGAGGATTAGAAATACCTATTAAAGAAATTGAAATGTCCACCGCCATGACCTGACGGTGGACATTTTTTTGTAGCGTTACTCTGTTCTAACGAACCTAGCACACGCTATCCCCCTCCATTTCCGCATGTTTGAAATCTAACGAATCCTAGAGACGTTATTATAGATAATTAGCTTCAATTAAATGTCTCGTTGGAGGTTTTTTGCATAATAACACCGCTGAGATTCGTTAGGTTTTCATTCCCTTAGAAACTGGCCTAATAAGGTGCTCTTGATTCGTTAGCGTTGTAATCATGGTGGTACGTTCACCATCTTTGCCTCTGATTACCTTAAATCAAGGGAAAGAATTCGATCTATTCATTTGCATAAGATTGCCCAGGAAATACTTATGGTCAACCAAATCACACACTTTTATTAACGACAGGCAATACAGGCCCGTTATCCTTGATGAATTTACCGAATACATATCGGACGAGTGGTCCCAGAACGATCAACTGATATGGAAGCGCCAGGCTGAAGTTACGAGCGATTGTATGAAGGTACGTACGGAGTAAGGACGCCCCACTTAATTGATCCGCAAGATATGCCGAGATTATTCCATACATGGACATGATCAGAACCATGCCAATCACCATAAAAAATGACATGACGAGCACACCCAGAATCTTGTATGACTTGTCAAAGGGCAAAGAGAATGCAATCTTTCTCGCCACAGGGCCAACAATGAAAGACTCCACCAGAAACGCAATGACAAAACATAATATGAATTGAAGCAGTATCTCAAGCGGGGACATCTTGCCGAGTAACCCACTGTGCCATAGATTGAAGAACATCATGACCAAGACCATTCCTATACACATCATTAATCCGAAAATAATTTGTTCCTTCTTGCTGGTTGGCAATTCTCTCATCCTCTCTGTTTACCTTCGTAATTATAGAGATGAGGAAACCCTTCACATAAGTGAACATTTTGTGAACAATTATGATTTTCCCAATTTAAAATTGGATTTGACAACCATGTAGTACAGCTCTATGATATCCCTTAAAATGGTAGAAACATTCACTACATAAGGAGGTTTTTGATTGTGAGTTTTCAAAAGCGCATTGACCACGTCGGCATTGCCGTTCGTGATCTGGAGACCACGCTGCGTTTCTACACGGAGATCGTTGGTCTTGAATTGAAAGACCGGGTGACCCATACCAACGGCGTCATTCAGCTTGCCTTCCTTGGCTTCAATGGAAGTAATGAGACTGAGATTGAGTTAATTCAAGGATACAGCGACAAGCTGCCTTCTGAAGGTACGGTGCACCATTTTGCGATCCACGTGGATGATCTTGATTCTGAGTACAAACGCATTCAATCCACCGAAGCCGAATTTATCGACGGAGAGATTATCACACTGCCTAACGGTTACCGCTATTTCTTCATCTATGGACCTGAAAAGGAATGGATTGAGTTCTTCCAGCGCTAAGAATTGGAGCTGATTTCATGAACATTTTAATTACTGGCGCAGCCGGAAAAATTGGACGTGACTTGTCCCAACACTTGTCAGAAGCATTTCGCCTGCGACTAACGGATTTAAATATCGACAGACTGCATACGTATCAAGGGACCAGCCATGAGATCATGACACTGGATGTGACAGACCCCGAAGCCTGTCAGCGTGCTTGCGAAGGCATGGATGTGGTTGTACATCTGGCTGGAGATCCTTCCCCGAATGCCGGATTTTATGAATCGTTGTTGGACATCAATATCAAAGGTACATTTAATGTATTCCGTGCAGCTAAAGACCAAGGTGTACGAAGAGTCATTCTTGCAAGCAGTGCACAGACGATTGAGGGGTATCCCATTGATGCTCAAGTCTATCCGGACATGCCAACACGTCCACGGAATTTGTACGGGGTTAGCAAATGTTTTGGAGAATCGCTCGCTTCCTATTTTGCGTATACCGAAGGTTTACAAAGTGTAGCAATACGTATAGGTGCATATGATGATTTTCAACCGGACGGACCAGTGCTGGAGGCAAGGGATATGAGCGCGTATATTAGTCCGGCTGACTTGTGTGATTTGATGTTCAAAGCAATTACAACTACCGATCTGGAACCCTTCACCATACTGCATGGGATCTCGAATAATCGGTTTAAACGATTAAATCTGGAAAACACTCAGAAACAGGTAGGTTATGACCCAAAATCCGATGCTTTTGCACTCAGTCAGATTGCCTTATATGATTCCCCACGATAATTATTGAAAATAACACATCCAAACAGGCTGTTATACATATGTATAACGGCCTGTTTGATAACTTATACGTGTCCCTATCCAGTTCATGACTGGACACGTTCCACCCGCTGGCCTATAATTACACCTAGTAATGCCCGTAACTTCATAGTTTCCCAGGGGAGTCGGAATTGGCCGGCTGAGAGTGTATCCCACCAAGATACTAACCCTTAGACCTGATCTGGATCATGCCAGCGTAGGAATCGGAGTATATCGAAATGGCACAGCCCTATGGCTGAACGCCACCTCTCTAACGCCTGCACGCGTCCCGGAATACGGGGCGCTTTTTTTGTTACTATCAGAAAGTATAAGACTGGAAGCATCACCTTCCTGATATTGCAAGAAAAACTGCCGCTAAACGCGGTCTGGCTTCCTTGAATGACATCGATGGACGTTTTACTTGTTCAAAAATAACGTCATCCAGATCTCAACTGGTATAAATCTGTCGATTTATGCAAGATGATTGGATATGAAGCCAAGGAGTACCCCGTGCCAATCGGCCGGACATACCGAAGGAGAGACCACAGATGAAATGGCGTAAAACGATGGGATTGTTGCTCTTATGCGTGCTTATGGTGACTGTAGCCGCATGTGGTGGCAAAGAAGCTGCCCCAGCTGGGCAGAACGGCAACACAAATACGGAAAGCAGCAACGAAGGTGACACTGCCGCCCTGAAAGATATTAAAGTGGTGCTCGACTGGACACCAAATACGAATCATACAGGCCTGTATGCAGCTGTAGATCAAGGTTTTTATAAAGCCGAAGGCTTGAACGTGGAGATTGTACAACCAGGTGCCGGTGGCGCAGATACAATGGTTGCCTCCAATGAAGTGCCTTTTGGCGTAAGTTATCAGGAGAGTGTAACTCAAGCCCGCACACAGGGTGTTCCATTGGTCTCCATCGCAGCAGTTATTCAGCATAATACATCTGGTTTCGCTGCTCCGGCGGATCGGAATATCAAGTCACCGAAAGATTTTGAAGGTAAAACCTATGGCGGTTGGGGTTCCCCAGTCGAAGAAGCCGTGATGCAATCCATTATGGAAGGCGACGGAGCCGATGTATCCAAAGTGAAAAACATTAACATGGGTGACGCCGACTTTTTCACCGCAGTGAAACGAGACATTGATTTTGCATGGATTTTCTACGCTTGGACGGGTATTGAAGCCGAACTGCGCGGGGAACCGATCGACATGTTATATGTGAAGGATTATTCAGATGCATTGGATTACTACACGCCTGTCCTCGTAACAAACGAGCAAACGATCCAAAACGACCCTGAGTTGGTGAAAGCATTCCTGAAAGCCACCTCCGAAGGGTATCAATACGCAATTGATCATCCCGAAGACGCAGCGAACATTCTGATCAAGGCCGTACCGGATCTGGACAAAGACCTCGTACTGGCAAGCCAGAAATGGCTCAGTCCGAAATACACGGATGACGCCCCGCGCTGGGGTGAGCAAAAACAGAAAGTGTGGCAGAACTACACCGACTGGATGTTTAGCAAAAAACTGCTGGATGAACAGATCGATGTGAGCAAGGCATATACGAACGAGTTCTTACCCCAATAAAATTTCTCATATAAAACGAACTTAAATTTTACACGAGGACGGAGAGGACAGAAATAACGTGAAAAAGCGAAGCGGTCGCCTTTATCACCGGATTTTCCCTTTAGAGAAAGGGAATCAAAAAAATCTGGGGATAACAGCGATTGGAAGGTTATTCTGTCATCGAAGTGGCAAGTGTAACAGTCATTAGTTCATTTTATATATCACGAAAGGAGCCGTGATCTCTCATGGCAAGCACACTACTTAGTATTCAGGTTATCCCGAAAACGCCAAATGGCGAGAACTCTTATCCTTACGTAGATCGCGCCATTGAAGTTATTCAGCAATCCGGCCTGAAATATCAGGTGAACGCGCTCGACACAACGATGGAAGGTGAACTGGAGGAACTGCTGGAAGTTGTCCGTAAAATGCACGAGGTACTTGTGGAGGCTGGCAGCCCAAGCATCATCTCCCAGATCAAAATCGCCCATAGCCCTGCTGGCTTCAGCATGGATACCCTGACGGAGAAGTATCGCTAATGCCTGCCTATTTCAAAAGTGTATGGCCGCCCATTGTGGCGGTTATTCTCTTTATAGCGATATGGCAGGGGGCCGTCTCCCTCTTCCATATTGAGAAATGGATGCTGCCTGCACCATCCGACATCGCCCGTGAAGCGGCAACCCAGGCCGAACGACTTGGTATGCACGCTTCCGCAACCATTCAGTTAACGCTGATTGGATTCGCCGCTGGAACAGCGGTTGGATTACTGATTGCGATGGTGCTACATTTAGTCCCTTTTCTCAAGTCAGCCCTGTATCCTTTACTTATTCTTAGTCAAAATATCCCAACCATCGCGCTCGCGCCGCTCCTGTTAATTTGGTTCGGATTCGGGCTGTTGCCCAAGCTGATTACAATCATCCTCGTCTGTTTCTTCCCCGTTGCAGTGGCGGCCATGGACGGCTTGACCCGTACAGATGCAGCGATGATGAACTATATGCGCATGGCTGGTGCGAAACGTCATCAGATCTTCTGGAAGCTGGAGCTTCCCCATGCGCTGCCATCCGTGTTCTCCGGTGTCAAAATCGCCGCTACCTATAGCGTGATGGGCGCCATCATCGCCGAATGGATTGGTGCAGACAAGGGTATTGGTTATTATATGATGTTGCAAAAGTCGGCTTATCGTACGGACCGCCTATTCGTGGCGATCATGATTATTGTCGCGCTCAGCTTGCTGCTCTTCCTGTTCATTGCCCTGCTGGAGAAGCTGCTCGTGCGCTGGCGGCCACAAAAGCGGTAGTAAAGAAGTAATCTGTATATTAGGAAGTGATGACCATATGAATCTGCAACAGGATGAACAAGTCCAGCCTGGACGAGGAGCAAGTGTAATGGAGCCAACGCACGGTGAAAAGTTAAACTCGGCTACGCTTGATCGACCTGCCAACACGACTCCTGCTCCGGTTCCACCTGCACTGGACGTTGTTAATGTTCATGCATCATTCCGTGAACGGCGCAGCAAGCTACCGGTTCTGAACAGCCTGTCCCTGACTGTGGAGCAAGGCGAGTTTGTTGCTATCGTTGGACCTTCTGGCTGTGGCAAAAGCACCCTGTTCCATATCATCGGCGGTCTGCTGAAGCCACAGGAAGGCCAAGTGCTTATGAACGGTCAGAATGTAACGGGACAGCGTGGCAAGATTAGTTATATGCCTCAACAGCCCGCCCTTTTCCCGTGGCGTACCATTGAAGACAATGTACTACTTGCTGGAGAAGTGGCTTCAAGCGCTCCCCCTCGGACCGAAGCACTTGCAGAAGCTCGTAAGTGGTTAAGCAGCGTGGGTCTTGCCGGGTTCGAGCAGGCATACCCTCATATGCTGTCGGGCGGAATGCAGCAGCGTGCTGCATTTCTGCGTGCCCTGCTCAGTCCGCAGGAACTCATGCTGCTGGACGAACCTTTCAGCGCGCTGGATGCACTGACACGTAGCGACATGCAGCGCTGGTTGCTCGATATCTGGGAACAGAACCGCCGCTCGGTGCTGTTCATCACCCACAATATCGAAGAAGCATTGCTGCTAGCGGATCGGGTCTATGTGTTATCCAACCGACCTGCAACGGTGTTGCACGAGGTACATGTTCCTTTTGATCGCCCAAGAAGAGAAGAAATTACGGAGGAATCTGCTTTTCTGGAGCGTAAACGGCAGATTGCTCAGTGGATGAGAGAAGAACAGCAGAAAGCCCGCCTATCATAATAGCGCGGGTTTTTAAGTTATTTGTTTCCTTTAATGGGTGATCCGCCATAAGAAATTCTGCGTAACATAGTTAGAATATAAATGAACACAAGGAGGAATTCCCTCGTGCATGCTCAAGCTTTTGCACCATTAATTGATGCTCATATTCACTTCGATCAGTATACCCCTGAAGAACAACGCGAAATGCTGCTATCTTTCCCGTCTCAGCAGGTCGAAGCAGTCATTGCCGTGTCCATGAATCTCGCTTCTGCCCAGGCCAATCTGGAGCTTGCAAAACAACATCCACGTAACATCTATCCGGCCTTCGGTTTCCATCCGGAACAGGAACTGCCGTCCGTTGCAGAAATGGACCTGTTCTTCCAATGGATCGAGAAGCATATGGGACAAGCCACAGCCATAGGAGAAGTTGGCCTTCCCTATTACAATCGTCAGGAAGCGGAGCAGGCAGGGCAACGCTTCGATCAGAGCGGGTACATTGAACTGCTTGAACGTTTCATCCAACTTGCCAAAAAGCATAACAAACCACTTGTCCTTCATGCGGTATACGATGATGCGGATATCGTCTGTGATTTGCTGGAGCAATATCAGTTCCGACGTGCTCATTTCCATTGGTTCAAAGGTTCTCGCCAAACCGTAAGGCGCATGGCGGACAACGGTTATTTCATTTCCTTCACGCCGGATATTGTGTATGAAGAAGAGATTCGTGAACTCGCCCGGCAATATCCATCAGAACAAGTGATGGCCGAGACCGACGGACCTTGGCCCTTCGAAGGACCATTTCAGGGACGAATGACACACCCGGCCATGACCAGACAGGTCATCCAGGCATGGAGTGAGATCACTGGCATGGGAACCGAGCGGGCCGCCCGGCTCTTCTATCAGAACACAAAGCGTTTCTATGGCTTAACTTGAGTACAATCAGGTAACAGCAAGTACTATCGCTTGTCCTGCCAGCACAACACAAAGAAGCCAGTCGGCTTCGCCCCGACTGACTTCTAATTTACTATATAACTTAGCGCTTCAAGAATCCTTTGCCTTCCAGGAACGGTCTCACTTGCAACCGTGTTGGTTCAGTAAGACGCTTCGCCATCAGTTCGGACCATGGGGTCGTTCGTTCACCATTAGTCCGTGCTTTCATGTACGCCGTCGTTGTCTCATCATACTGCTCAACACCTTTGATGCTCTGCTCGGCATTATAACGATTACGATGCAGAACTGCATTAAGTGGCAGACGCGGGCGAATTCCCGTTTCCTGATCTGCAACACCAATACACATGCCATACACCGGATATACCCCTTCCGGCAATTCCAACAGCTCAGCAACTTCCTCAATCCGGGTACGAAGCCCGCCGATATATACAATTCCGAAACCAAGCGACTCTGCTGCAAGAGCAGCATTCTGGGAAGCAAGTGCAGCATCAATTGTGGCTACCATGAAATTCTCGGTTGAATCGGCATACGATTCCTTCTCAGGAAGATGACGTTTCGCAGCATCACTCAGCCGATACAGATCAGCACACCATACAAGAAATACCGGACATTCATTGACATAGGCCTGGTTACCTGCCAATTCAGCCAGCTTGGCTTTTTGCTCTAAGTCAGTCACAGCAATTACGGTATATGCTTGCACACTACTTGAAGAGGAAGCCATCTGCCCTGCAGATACAATGGCTGCAAGTTGCTCATCACTTACCGGGTCTGGCTTGAATTTGCGTACAGAGCGGTGTTTCATCATCAACTCAATGGTTTCATTCATGGCTGTTCACTCCCAATCCTCGTAGTACGAACTCAATTGTCTGCTCAGCAAGCTCGTCTGTATTCATATCCTGATAATCAAAGCCAAATCGTGAATTCTTGGCCCGTTTGTGCGCCAAAGCCACACCCATAACTTGAAGCATTGCATAAGATACGGACTCGATCTGGAACAATCCCTGGTCTTTTCCTTCTTGCAGCAGGTCCCTCACTCGGGTCCATACAGGGTCTAGAAAACGAAATACGGTAGCTGTACGATGTGTCCGCAGTGTAATTTCAAGTTGCACAATATCGCTCATCTCCCGATCCGTCATCGTGAACTTCACAACTTCACCAATAATTCGTCGGATACCTTCCACAGGCGAGGACATGGACTCTTCAGCCAGCGCGTTCATCATATGCCCAGGGAAGAAATGCTCAAATAATGCTTCGAACACCTTTTCTTTGCCGCCAAAATGATAAGACACCAGCGACACATTGGCACCTGCCTCATCACATATTTGACGAACACTCGTCCCGTCATACCCCTGCTGTGCAAAAAGCTTCTTGGCTGCAAGCAATATCCTCGTTTTGATATCCAACTCCGGTTCAGTCATTCCGTCCCGCTCCCTCTTGTCCGTTCATCTCATTCGCTCCAGCTCAAGGACTGCAGCCAGCGAATCATCTGTCTATTATATTACACCAAGCACCCCGATGAAAATCATCGGGGTGCTTGTCCTATCCTATAAAGCAATGGTATACATCTGCTGTATTAGTTGTTTGCTTGAGCAGGGCTTGGAGCCATAGCTGGCATGCGTTGTTTTTTCAACAACGTCACGACCAGTGACAACGCAACGGCAACCACCAGCACAATTACGATGGAGCCCGCAGCAGACTGAACTCCTGGGCCTCCCAACTGCACGCTCAGAATACCCTGAACGGCGTATGTTGCAGGCAGGTACTGCCCAATGCCGCTATAGAAGCTGTTCAGCAATTCACGCGGTACCATAGCACCGGAGGATACCAGTTGCAAGGACAGTGAGATGATGTTGAACAGACTTCCCGCTGGTCCGAAGCAGATCAGGAAGAACTGGGAGAAGAACATGAACGTGCACAGGAAGAGCGCCTGGAACAACCAGAATGCAACGAATCCTTGTGCAATCTGTCCTCCCAATGCCACGATCAGTGATGATCCCAGCAAGGAAACAACCAATGCAGAACCCACGTTAATGACTACTCTCGCGCCAAACAAAGTCAATCGGGAATAGGTAGATGACAACATACCCATGGCTGTCTGGAGATTCATCCCCATGATCATGGCACCTACATAGGAAGCCAGTACCATCATCATTGGCACCATCTGATTATTCATCCCGTTAACCGGGTTGATGGACGTTGTTGTTCCTTCCACTCGGGTAGCCAGGTTTGTAGCGGCTTCAGCAGCCTGATCGGCAGGCGCACCTGAAGCGGTTAACACCGTCTGTACTCCTTGTGCTGTAGCTTGTTTGTTAATCGTGTTTGTCACACTTTGTGATACACCTTGCATCATGCTTTTAATCGTAACCGGGTTCGCTTCATTAATGGTGTATTTAATCTCGGCGGTTGAGCCAGCCGTCTGAAGCAATTCGTTAAACCCAGCCGGGATATCCAGCACCATGTGTACTTGGTGATGATTCAGCTGGTCCAACGCTTCAGCCGCGCTTAGATTGGATACGGTATGGAAAGGCAGTGTTCCTGCGAGCGAATCTGCGATTCCTTTGGACATTTCGCCGTCCTCGTTCACAATCGCAACCGTCAATTCTTTCGCACGGTCATTTACTCCAGAATATGCGGTCATCCAGATCACGCTAAAGATCACTTGGAACATAAGTGCTGTTACGATCCCTACAATCACTGGCGGTTTTTTAAACAATGTACGTAAAGCCTGTAACATAAAAGGTGTCCTCCATTACTCAAATAGTTCTAATTTGATTTAAACAGTTGTTTGAATCAAACGATCGTTTAAATTTTATGTGAATATGTCCATATTGTCAACTCATTTTTTGAAAAATTCAGAAAACGTAAGCTTTATTCATGAATACAATTGATCCATTTTCACAAAAGTGCATTATGCTTTCCTTTCTCCGTAGAAAAGAACATCTATACCAACGATTTAGGCTTACTTTCTGGCGACTCAATTATATTTTTCTCAACAAAAAACACGGTCCGCCGCAGCGAACCGCGTATTTATTCATCCTCACTTCATTGACAATGAGGCGTTGAATATATCTCCAAACAAAGGTCGGTCAGTCATTTCTCTTCAGCTTCATGCGTTGCAGACGTAGCGAATTCAGTACAACCGACACGGAGCTGAACGCCATTGCCGCCCCTGCCAGCCACGGAGCCAAGAAGCCAACTGCCGCAATGGGAATACCAATCACGTTGTATCCGAGTGCCCAGAACAAGTTTTGTTTGATGTTACCCATCGTGCGCCGGCTCATCTCAATGGCATCTGCAATGCTGTTCAGATCACCACGCATCAAGGTAATATCCGCCGCTTCCATCGCTACATCCGTTCCTGTTCCAATGGCCATCCCAATATCCGCTGTAGCGAGTGCCGGAGCATCATTAATGCCGTCACCTACCATCGCAACTTTCAGGCCACTCTCCTGAAGTTTCTTCACTTCCGCAGCTTTACCTTCCGGCAGCACCTCAGCCAGTACTTTACCGATCCCTGCCTGTTCTGCTACAGCGCGAGCTGTTCGCTCATTGTCTCCCGTGATCATAATGACATCGATCCCCATCGCCTGAAGTCGACCAATGGCTTCGCGAGAGGTATCCTTGATGGTGTCAGCCACAGCCACGATCCCTGCCCACTGACCATCTACCGCTACTAGCATCGCTGTACGCCCTTGTTCCTCCAAATAGTTCATCTGCTGAACGGTTTCCTCAGAGACATTCACCTGTGCATCTGCAAGCAAACGCCGCGTGCCGACCAGAATTTCTTGCCCTTTTGCTGAAGCTCGCACGCCGTATCCCGGTATGTTCTCGAACTTCTCTGTTGGGGTTAACTCCAGACCCTTGGCACGGATACCAGCAACAATCGCCTCTGCCAGTGGATGCTCTGAACTCTGTTCGGCCGCTCCCACGCGCTCAAGCAGATCAGATTCCGTCCAATTCGGAGCCGTGACAACATCGGTAAGGACCGGTTTACCTTGGGTTACTGTACCTGTTTTGTCGAGCACCACGGTCTGAATTTGTTGTGCCGATTCCAGATGTTCGCCGCCCTTGAACAGAATGCCATATTCAGCGGCACGTCCTGATCCAGCCATGACAGAGGTCGGCGTTGCCAGCCCTAGTGCACATGGACAGGCAATGACGAGCACGGCAATCGCTTTTTCAAGGGAACCGGCGAAGTCACCCGGACTTGCAAACAGATACCAGATCAGGAATGTCAGCGCGGCTATGCCGACAACAATCGGAACAAAAATGCCTGAAATGACATCTGCGATCCGCTGGATCGGTGCTTTGGAGCCCTGAGCTTGCTCGACTACTTTGATGATTTGAGACAAAGCCGTGTCCGATCCCACTCGGGTCGCACGAAGTCGTAATACCCCGTTTTTGTTCAGCGTAGCACCTGTAACGGGATCTCCCGGTTTTTTATCCACGGGAAGGCTCTCTCCACTAAGCATGGATTCATCTACTGAGGATTGCCCTTCTTCAACGATACCATCCACCGGGATACTGTCCCCCGGCTTCACCAGAACCAAGTCACCCACCGCAACATATGCGGCTGGAACCATCACTTCCTGTCCGTCCCGGATGACACGGGCTTCACGTGGAGCCAGTTCAATCAGGCTTTTGATCGCCTGTGAAGAGCGACCTTTCGCCACAGCCTCGAACCATTTCCCCAGTAAAATTAACGTAATCAGAATTGCACTTGTCTCATAATAGAGTTCTACCGAAGGCATGGCTGCTGTGCTCGTTCCCATTGCCCCATGATCCATGGTTGTAGAAGGTAAGTACCCACTGGATAACGTCAGATACAGACTGTAGAAAAACGCTGCGCTGGTCCCCAATGCGACGAGAACGTCCATATTGGCACTGCGGTTACGTAGGGCTTTGTACGCCCCCACATAGAATTGCCATCCAATCACGAACTGTACCGGCGTTGCCAGCAGTAGCTGGAACCAAGGGTTCATGAATAGTTCGGGGACATAGATTCCGGATGTGAACGAGAAATGCCCGACCATTGCCCACAGCAAAGGAATCGATAACAACGCAGATATCATCCATTTCCACTTTTTGCGTTGCAGCTCACGTTCACGAACCGATGTGGTCTCTTCTTGTGTCAATTGCAGTTCAGCACCGTATCCCATCTGCTTGATCTTGGCGGTAATATCCGAAGGTTTCAATGCACCAGCGGCATATTCGATATGCCCTGTTTCCAGCGCCAGATTCACATTCGCCTGAGATACCCCCGGTAGTCGGGAAAGACCTTTTTCAATCCGGGCAGAACAAGCAGCACACGTCATACCTGTGATGTTCAGATCAACCGATTCGGACAACGTACCGTAGCCCAATGCTTCCACCTTATCTTGCAACGCATTCACGTTGGTTGTCTTTGGATCATAAGAAACGGTTGCCTGTTCGATGGCCAGATTCACATTGGCCTGCTGAACCCCTTCCATGCGGGACAATCCCTTCTCCACTCGTGTCGAACATGCAGCACAGGTCATCCCCGTGATGTGCAGTGTTGTCTTTAGTCCTGGTGCGTCTGCCATAGGTGGCATTGGGGTTGGTTCGGATGATCTATCCATTGGTTTATTCGTTGAGTTATCCATCATGTCAGCTCCTTTCATGTCAATTCAATTTAATGTATGTTGTATCCTTTATACCCCCAAGGGGTATATATCAGACAGAAAATTAGGCTTAAACCTGACTCTTGGGAAAAGGTACTCTGACCTCTTTTTCGCCCATGAGCATGTTCGGTTTAAGCCTGTGATCCCTTTAGACTACATCGTACCCCTGATCTTCAATCGCAGCTTTGATCTGATCCACGTTCACCGTCTGCTCATCATATTCCACCGCTACTGTTCCCGCTGCCAGATCAACCTTACCACTCGCACCGGTATTCTTCACAGCTTCTTCAACTGATTTCACACAGTGATTGCAAGACATTCCCGTAACGTTCAACGTAACATTAGACATTGTAAATTCCTCCTTGGGGTATATTAAAATGATAACTTTATTTGGTAAATAAATCCAGATTACTTCATTAACTTCCGCATCGTAACCAGCAGTTCGTCCACAACCTCATGTTCACCAGCCTGAATACGCTCAACGATACAGCTCTTCATATGGCCTTCAAGCAAAAGTTTACCTACTGAATTAAGAGCAGACTGAGCCGCCGCAATCTGCGTCAGCACATCATCACAGTACGTATCCTTCTCGATCAATCCCTTGATCCCGCGAATCTGACCTTCCACACGGTTCAAACGAGAAACCAGGTTACTCTTCATCTCCTGCGAATGGTGACTCTTGCGCACATGCTTCCCATCACTGCCCTCGGCATGACAAGATACTGCTTCTTGGACTGTAGCCAAAGCTTCCGTTGAATCTGACTTGGAGGATTGCAAAGGTTCCTCGGGATGGCTCTGATGATCCATCATGAACACCCCTTTTCTTTCGTTCTTTTCTAAGAGTAACATACCCCATGGGGGTATTCAAGAGTATTCTGATATTTTGATAAAAATGGATGATTGCTCCCTAATTAAATAGAGCATGAGATAGTTCATCTGCCTCGAATGACATCTCTATCTGAAGAGTAATGATCTGACTACGGACACTCATTTTCCGATTAAACTCATCATTAATATCTGAAGCAGTCTGGGACTGTTCCACCCATTTCAACCACTCAGGGACTTCCCACATACTTCGAGCTGCAAAGGCGGCGCAGTAGCCATACCTTGCAAGTCTTTCATCGCCCATCCACCCCGCTGTCCGAAGTCCATGCATGTAGCGATCGAACATTTCTTCTTTAGCTGTCAATATGTCCTCTGCTGCAATATGACCCAAACTTGCGTTAACCCCAAATAGCTTTCCTAATTCTTCACCAACACCAGAAATACTCATGAATTGCCAATCAATAAGAGTAAGTACGCTATCTTCCAGACGTTCTGTTGGCATAAATATATTGCCTTGCCCCAAATCCTGATGTGACAATACTCGTGGTAATTGGTCCAGTGTATTTAAAACCTTGTCCATCTGCTCGCTATATTGGTTGAACCACTGCCAGATTGAATGGGCTTGCTTTTGGATTGCAGGAGCATACTGACGACAACCCCTAACCCATGATTTGAGCCAACTCGGGCAGATCCATTCTTGTTGAGGTAATGGGGCTCCCGTCAGATAGGCTCCGTGAAACTCACCAAGGCGTTCCGCAATCCATCCCCAATCATCCAGAGGCCAGACATGATCACACTTTGAATGACGAGACACATCTTCCATCCACAACCCAATGGTGTGGTCCGATCTGTGCTGTACAGCGAAACAACGCGGAGCTATGATACGTCCCGGCAAATGATCAAGTATTCCTGATGAGAATATCTCAGCTTCTCTTTTCCAATAATTATGGTATGTAACATCTTCCTTCTCTGCTGAGTCCGGTTTAATACATTTCAAGATAAGTGACCATGACAGTAATGCTCCAACTACGGTAGCCGTTCCCCGGATTAGGTAAATACCTGATGTGGTAAAATTAAGACGTCCCGGATTTATGGGTTCAACTTCCCAAGATTGTATTACTGCGTCTGGCTCTTCCAACAGTTTCTGCACACTGTGAACAAGATATTCCACATCCTCAGAAGATTGCAGAATACTATTCTCGCTAATTTGTTCTTTTTCATTAATACTTCCCATATCCTTCGCGCCCCTCCCCTCCATACAATGCTCCTTTCACACCACTGGTTGTGCCTTACAAGGTATACTCCATCCTGCTGCTACGGACAACAAGACCCATCTGTTCATAGAAAGCCTGTGCCCCAGAGTTAAACGTTGACACTGATAATTCCACGCTGTCTGCCTGAAGCTCTCTCCCTAACTCGATGAATGCTTTTAGTAACTGTTTACCTGTTCCTTGGCCCCGATGTTTGTTATCCACTACAAGTTCATGGATGTACAACATCTTGCGATCCACCATCAATGGGTTATCCTGAATTACACTTAACTGCGCGCTCCCGTAACCCAGAATCAAGCCCGTTTCGGAAGACTCGGCAACATATAGGTAACGCTTGTCCGTTTCCAGCAGTTCGATGAACTCCTTTTCCTCCATTCTGGTCTCCAACGCTCTGTATAGATCCGGCCGCGCCTCGACATGCATCTGGTGCAGCTCATCCATCAACAATGACACGCCAGAGTAGTCCCTCATTTCTGCCTTTCGGATGTTAATCTTACCTGTACTCATCCCCATCACTCTTCCGTTAACTGAATTTTACATTATTATACAACCAAAAAGCAGATACCATAAGGGTACCTGCTTCGCTAAATTTATCTTCATTCCATCAAGCCCACATGATGCTCATGTTGTTTATTTTTTCGAAGAAGCATTTCCTTCATTAAAAGCAACAGGTGATGGCTTCGCTGCCCATTCGTCCGCCTGCGGCTCAATGTCTACTCCGCTCAAAATCTTCTTTTTCTCCATCAAGGAATCCCCGTCTTCATCCAACTTGTTGCGAATTTCCGCCTCGTCTTGAGGTTGATTGTTCTGTGTCATCGTAGAATCCTCCCTTATGTGTTTATCTTCAATATGATGTTCCTTTATATAACTTACCCATTTTTTGCTTTATCATTCTCCGCGAGGGACACCCCCCCAAGTTATGTGTTATTTGAATTAAACATTAACTTTATTAAGCTAAATCCATCTCTAAACCCTTGCTCGTACATTACTGACTCTGCTGTACCCTGAAGAAGGGTTATTACATTACAATAGTCCAAAAATAAAGCCATCCCCTCTGGCTTAACATATTCACATAGCTCCATAAACAAACGATCACTTTCTTGACTCAATCTTTTATATTCTTTTGAATTATAAATCACAAGATTTCCGATACTCTCCATACGAAGAGCTTTGAACTGGTTAAATATTTCTTCGAAGTCCTCCATGTTCCCCTCCAAAAAAGTGACGTCACTATGAATATAAATATTAGAGTGACATCACTTAGATGTCAATATGATTGTATATTGAATTATTTTGTAATGATACAATATGAACATTACTTTTTGAGGAGATTTTATTTCATGGCTACAGATAAAAGAGTCTTTACACTTAGGCTGCGAGAAAAGAATTTTGAGAAAATTAAAGTGATTGCGGACAAAAACAAACGATCTATTGCAATGCAAATTGAGTATCTTATTGAACAACATATTGAAGAATTTGAGAAAGAACAAGGTGTTATTTACCCAGATAAACATAATGACGTATAGATTTTGCGCCCTTAGTACATGCGCATTATCCATACGTCATTTTTCATGATATATCCTGTTCCCCGTTAATCGAAATCAACCTGTTTATCCAAAATGATTTCCTCTACTTTGTATTCCATCTCTGGTATTGAGGGAATCAAGGAGAATCGAACGTTTTCCAGAGAAGAAGGAAGAGCAGGAATCACTCGGAAACTAATTTGCGTCTCCCCACCTCCTCCACGACTGCCATGTCTCATGGTGATATGTCTCTGTTCGCTGAATATTTCCAGAGCCAAATGTGGAACCATTTGTATACGCTCAGCTTCATTCCCCTTATATTGAATCTCCACATAAACGAGGCTTTCGCCTTCATATTGCATCGAATGCGTGATCATATACTCACACGAATCTTTGATCATTTTCTTCATAATCGGCACCACACTCGTCAATTGAAGAGGTTCACTTGGAAAGTAGTGTCTTTGCGGCATCGGTTGCACGCTACGGAGAACATATCGGATATCTTCCTCCTTCATATCCAGCAAGTTCACCCATTCATCGATGGTATTTTGAGGGGGTTGGTATTGGACTGCTCCGGTTATGCCCTTTCTGGCTGCAACCAGTTTCAAAAGTTGCTCATCAATCCGCTGTACCTCATCGCTGTATTCATTAGGAATTTCACGTAATTCACTCCAGCCCATATTTAATCACTCTCCTAATTTAATGACATGCCATGCAAATACAATTCGCCACTGTACCTGCATCCCCCTCTTAAAAAGGAAAGGACGCCCCTTGGGTCATATTCATGACATTACGGGACGCCCTTTTTATATTGTCCACCTCAAATGGACATCATCTACTGTTTTGCTTGTAACAATGAGCAAAAATGTATACTTGCCTTAACCAACCTACGCCTGATCTTGGCGAGCAAGCGCGGCTAGTGCGCGTAGCGCTGCATTAATCTCGCGCTCCACCGCTTGTCCAACCGCATCCGTATGCGGATCATACTCGGCTGCCAGGTCACTGTCCGCGAATCCATCGATCGCGACAATGGCTCCGGCGCGAGCGCCACGCAAGGTACTGACGATGTAGAGCGCCGCAATTTCCATCTCAGCCGCAAGTGCTCCAGCCTGCTTGTACTTGCGGTGTGGAATCTCTTCCACGCCTGCAAAGAATGCATCCAGTGTTACGGTAATACCAACGCCCACTTTGCCTGCAAATGTTGCAGCATCCGCGCTTTCTTGCTCACGAGCAGCTTCGATCAACGCTTGTGTCACCCCAATGTCCGCTACCGCTGGAAAACCATCCGGCACCAGTTGGCGAGTCAACCCGTCCGTACGAACAGCGGCTGTACTCACAAGCACACTGCCTGCCGGATAATCCGCTGTATACGATCCCGCTGTACCTACACGAATCAGAGTTGTTACACCCGCCCGAATCAATTCCTCGAAACACACAGCTGCTCCAGGCGAACCTACACCATGACTGACCACAGCGATCTGTACCCCTTCATACAATCCAACAAATGTACGATACTCCCGACTGAACGCCAGTTCTCTCGCCTGCTCCAGTTTACGGGAAATCTTCTCCGCACGTGCCGGATCACCACAGACGATGGCATATGCCGGCATGTCTTCCGAATGAATCTGCAAAATAGGCATCAACATATCAATCAAACTCCTTCTTCGTCCACTCGTCTTCCGGAATCGGCAGATCTTCACCCGAGAAGCGTTGTTCCTTGAACGGATCGGCAAAATGGTGGAAGCCATTCACTTCCCAGAATCCGTTCCGGTCTTCTGTCATAAACTCCAGACCACGTATCCACTTGGCACTCTTCCAGAAGTAAAGTTGTGGCACAACCATACGCAGTGGAAAACCATGCTTGGGTGTTAGTGGCTCACCGTTATATTTGAATGCAAGCAATACATCATCATGCATCAACTCTTCGAGCGGTACATTTGTCTCATAATCATGATCTGCATGGATCATGACGTATTTTGCCTCTGGCTTAACCCCCAGAAGTTTCACAAAATCGGAGAAGCGAATACCTTCCCACGGCGTATCGAATTTCGACCAACGGGTAACACAGTGAATATCACTCACCGTGTTCACCTGTGGCATCGCCTGCAACTCAGCTAAGGAGAACACCTTCTCTTCCTCCACTTCGCCGAATACCTTCAAGTCCCAGGTAGATAGGTCATATTCCGGCACTTCCCCTTCATGCAGAATCGGGAATTTCTCCGTCAGCATCTGTCCTGGCGGCAGCCGATCTCCGTGATCGTTGCCTGTTTTGGGTGCCAGGGTTTTACTTTTTTTCAAACGTTCAGCCTTGTTATGCAAGTGGAATTCCTCCTTCTTTTACTGTCTCTAACATAGACATTCAGAATTAACGCGAGCTTCCGCCCGCTTTCAGTGCATCCTGTGCATAGGTACGGTCTTTGAAAAAGAACATCGCGACCAGCGTCACAATATACGGCAGCATCAACGTGAAATGCGTTGGCAAGGAGAATCCTTGCAGACGAATACTCAATGCTTCCATGAAGCCAAACAGCACACTGGAGCCCATCACGCCAAGCGGATTCGCTTGCCCTAACATCGTTGCCACCAGCGCTATAAAACCACGACCAGCAGTCATGCCTTCGGTAAACATCGTCACCTGACCAAGCGACAACTGTGCTCCAGCCAGAGCGCACAACACACCGCACATCAGAACGGCACCATACTGGATGCCACGTACCTTGATCCCGATGCTCTGTGCTGCAATCGGGTTCTCACCGACGGAGCGCAGGCGGAAGCCGGATACACTTTTGAACAGATAAAATTGCAGTGCAATCACGAGCACAATGCCGAGGTAGACCAGAGGACTATGTCCCGATAATACATCGCCCAACCACGGAATGTCCTTGATCAGCGGAATATCCCACTTGGGAAGTCCCACCATGTCTTTGTCGTAGTATGCACCTTTTACATCAAAAATCGCACGCAGTGCAAAGGTCGTCACCCCCGCAGCCAGGAAGTTAAGCGAGATCCCGACCACGATGGCGTTGGCTTTCAGATTAATGCTTATAAAGGCAAAGAGCGCCGAGAATATCATCACAATAATAATGGAAAAGAGTACAGCAAGCAGCACATTGCCAAATAGATAATTACCGACAATAGCGGAGAACGCACCGATCAGCACCAGTCCTTCGAGACCCACGTTAAACAGACCGACACGAGAACATAAAGCCCCACCGAGCGCTGCAAGCAGGATTGGAGTCATAATCCGCAAGGTTGAGCCAAACATGGCTGCATCAAACAGTTGTTGCATTGGACTTTTTCTCCTTTCTCCGCTTCAGGAATGAATAACCGATCTGAGCTGATACAAATAACGTCAATACAGCTTGGATGACACTGCCAACTTCCAGCGGTACATCCGTGTTCCGTTCCATCCCCATGGCACCCGTCTGTAGCGCAGCCAGCAAAATAGCTGCTACAGCTGTACCGAGTGGATGCGAGCGGGCAAGCAACGTGGCCATAATGCCGCTCCATGCGTAACTTGCCGATGACAATGAGCCATCAAGGAAACGGTACTGTGTACCGAGCACTTCCCCCGCACCCGCGAGTCCAGCAAGTCCACCACTGATGACCATGGACAGCATCATCATGCGAATGCGGCGAACACCACCGTAGGTTGCAAAGGACGGGTTGCTGCCGAGCATGCGGATCTCGTAACCGGTCACCGTTTTATGCGTGAACCAGTAGATCAGAATGGCCGCTACAATGGCAATAATGAAGCCTGCATGCAGCCCCATGCCCTGGAACAACTTCGGCAACCAGATACTCTGGTCAATCATGGGTGTCTGAGCCATTGCTGCAGATCCTGTGCGGTCCTTAAATGGATAGGAGACCATGTAGCCCCCGAAATAAATGGCAATATAGTTAAGTAGTAAGGTTGTGATCAATAAGTTCATCCCGAAGCGTGCATCCAGCCAGCCTGCAAACAGGGACCAGATTCCCCCGGCAATAATACCTGCCACAATCGCAGCAATACACACAAACCAGCCTGGTCCTGGCAGATAGAGCGCCGTGAGCGCGGCACTAAGCCCGCCAAGAATCATCTGGCCTTCGGCTCCCATATTGAAGAATCCGGCACGGAATGCCAATGCTACGCCAAGTCCCGCCAAGATGAGTGGTGTGGAACGAGCCAACGTATTGGTGAAGAAGTAGAAGTTGCCGAAGGCCCCTTTCCACATCTCCGCATACGTATCCACCACATTACCGCCAACGATCAGAATCGCCACAGCCCCTGCAATCAGACCGATGAATACGGCAAGCAGCGGCTGTACGAGTCCGCGAAGTGTTTCTTTTACCCGATTCATATCCGCTCTTTCCCTCCTGCCATTAACAAACTGATCTGTTCCTCAGTCGCTTCTTCTGCTCTCAGTTCTCCGGCAATTTCGCCTTCATACATGACAATAATCCGATCAGATAATTGCAAAATCTCCGACAACTCGGATGAAATGAGCAGAATACCCGCGCCCTCACTGCGTTTACGCAGCAATTCGGCATGGATTGTCTCCATCGCTCCGATATCCACACCACGTGTCGGTTCGGCTGCAATCAGAAACGGTGTATCCTGTGCAAATTCACGGGCAGCAATCAACTTCTGCAAGTTTCCTCCGGACAGAAACTGTGCCTTGGTTTCCGCAGAACCCGTCTTGATGCTGAACTGTTGGATCCAACTCTCTACCATTGTTCTTGCTGCTTTGGCTTTGATAATACCGCGTGACTGCAAGCGATGATGGTGTCCCATCAGCCCGTTCTCGCGAACACTCGCATCCTTGGCCGCTCCCCACATATAACGATCTTCCGGGATATGAGCAAGTCCATGCTCCCTTATGCGCCGTACGGGCCAGTTGGTTGTATCCTGCCCGGAGAGCACAACGCGACCACTATCCGCCTTACGCAGTCCAGCAATGACCTGAATCAGTTCCGACTGGCCGTTACCTGAGATGCCTGCTATGCCAACGACCTCACCTTTACGAACTTCCATATGGATGTCCTTGAGCGCCGAACGATCCTTCGCTCCGGACAGATTAACCCCTTCCACCTGAAGCACCGCTTCTGCTGGTACCGATGGCTGCTTGTCCATACGCACAAGTTCACGACCAACCATCAGACGGGATAACTCCTCCACATGTGTATCCTTGGCTTCCAACGTACCTGTCACCTGACCATCGCGAAGCACCGTGATTCGGTCGGCTACATCCATGACTTCTTGCAGCTTGTGCGTGATCAGTACAAAGGTTTTGCCCAGCTTGGCGAGCGATTTCATGTTCGCCAGCAGTTCCTTCACTTCAAGCGGTGTTAGTACCGCCGAAGGTTCATCCAATATAATGATGTCTGCGCCCTGATGCAGCACCTTGAGAATTTCAACTCGCTGCTGCATGCCAAGCGGGCACTCGGACACTTTTTTCCACGGGTCAACCGGCATGCCATATTGTCTGCCAAGCTCGTTCACCTGAGCCGCTGCTTTTTTGCGGTCAAATGCGCCTGCCTTAGCCGGTTCGCGTCCAATCACGATGTTCTCCGCCACCGTAAAGGAAGGGAACAGCATGAAATGCTGATGCACCATACCGATGCCACTTGCCATCGCCTGGGACGGCGTGGCAAAGCTCACCTCACGTCCACGGACTTTGATTGTGCCTGACGTGGGCTGTTCCATACCATACAGCATACGCATCAAGGTTGTTTTACCGGCCCCATTCTCACCGACAAGGGCATGAATCTCTCCCTCACGCAAATTAAAACGGATGTCACGATTAGCGGTGAAGCCGCCGTATTTCTTCGTAATCTGCTCCATCTCCAACAGCATATCTTGCGTTCGCTCCCCTCAGTTCAACTTAAAAAGGTTACACTCGCCACTACGATGACAGAACAACCTTCCGATCGCCGTTATCCCCAGATTTTTTTGATTCCCTTTTGACACGGGAAAATCCGGGGATAAATGCGAGCGCGTTGCTTCTTCAGGTCATTTCTGTCCTCTTCGTTATCGTGTAAACGATAAGTTGAACATATACTGGTCATTTAATAGCAGCAAAACCGGCTGCCTGATCGGGCAGCCGGCTGATCATTTCCATCACTCATTCATCGAAAAGAACATTCAAAACTATTGTTGCAATGGATCTTTGACTACGATTTTGCCGGATACGATATCATCCTTGATTGCTTTAACCTTGTCGATCACTTCTTGTCCGACAAAAGCATTCAATGGAGATTCGCTGTCACGTGTAACGTACGTCAGGCCTACACCGTCTTCTTTCAAACCGTAGTTAACTGCGCCTGCTTTGAAGTTGCCTTCTACAAAATCTTTCACAGTCTCATAAGCAACCGTATCGGTTGACTTCAATTGAGACAATACGATATGTTCCGGGTCTTCAACAGTACGGTCCGTATCCTGACCGGAAGTGTAGAAGCCTTTTTCTTTGGCTGCTTCGAACACGCCGAGATCCCCTACAGCGGATGCCCCAGCGATGAAGTCAGCGCCTTTGCCGAATTGTACCAGCGCCAATTCTTTTGCTTTGGCCGGGTCATTAAATCCACCTACATAGTTCACGAGGAATTCTGCATCCGGATTTACGGATTCCAATCCAGCTTTGAAACCTTCCGTATATTTCTTGATCAATGGTACATCCATTGCTGCGATCATGCCGACTTTGTCTGTTTTGGTGGACAATCCAGCAGCTGCGCCGAGCAGGTACGCCCCTTCATATTCACGGAAACCAACGCTACGAACGTTTGGAAGATCAACGGTTGTATCTACAATCGCAAAGGACTTGTCCGGATTCTCTGCTGCAACTTTCTTCAATGCATCTTCTGCCTGGAAAGTTGCTGTAATAATCAGATCATAATTCTCGGCAACCGCAGCACGCAGATTTTGTTCAAATGCTGCCGGGTCTGTCGATTCAATCGTCTTGGTATCTACTTTGAATTCTTCGCCTGCTTTTTTGAAACCTTCATCCATTTGTACAAAGAAAGGGTTAACCCCTATTTTTTCGGGAAGTACGAGGGCCATCCGAAGAGATTTCTCCGAATCACTGCCTTGGGCGGATTGTTCGTCTTTGGAAGCCGAATTCCCACAAGCTGCCAACAAAATAGCCAACATGATGATCGATAAGACGAACGATAAACCTCTTTTCATTTTGAAAATACCCCTTTTCAACATTCTTTTTTCTTATCCTAGCGGATACTGTCGATCCTTGTCAATAAATCTTTGAGCGTATACACTCAAATAGAATATAATTGACAATTCGCTTTCTACCAAGCTTTGGAAACCGTTCTGTATCAAGCTTTTTTTCGTTGACATCCAGCGCGTCTCCGTGCTAAAGTCAATCCAATTATTCTATTCTTATAGGAATTGTCAGAATTATAACCCAAAGCTGATTATTTTCCAACCCATTTTAAGGAGGCTATTCATTTGAAAAAAATCACCCAGATCACGTTGGCGGCCCTACTCGCCGCTCCGGTAACACTCGGCAGCCTTAGCGTGCCCGCTTCCGCTTCTGCAGCATCTGCAACTCCGGCTAAACCCGCAACTTCACAAAGTGTCAAAGGAACGGTAGCTCAGGCGCCAGTTTCCTATACGGAAAGCGCAGCGGATTTTGCTCAATTCTTGCAAGCCAAATACAACATTCAATTGCCGCAACAGATTACCAAAGGTGATTTCATTCAAGCCATTGCAGCCATCACGGAAGCAACTCAAGCAAGTGACAGTGAAGCCAAAGCTCCTGTCTTTACCGATCTGTCTTCTGGTGATTCTTCATATGATGCTGCCGTATCCTTATACAATAATGGGGTTCTTACAGGTACAGAAGTACGTGCCAAAGATCAACTGAGCACTTATGCAGCGGTCTTCATCGCGGTGAAAGCAGCCGGATTCAAGGAACTGGCTTATACTTATCCTGCAGAGAAAACAGCCAAAGCGCTTGCCAAAGTTGGCATTAACCCAAACCGTGTTCAGGGACAAGCCGCACAGGAGTTGGCTACTGCGATCGATACAGGCCTGATTCCTGAAAGCCAATACCCCGCTCTCCTTAAGGGTGGCGTAGCAAGTAAAGATTTCGCTAATACTTTGCTTGGACGTGTACTGGTCAGTCAAGGGAAATACAAACATGAGATTGGGCGTTCCGGCGATGCGGACATCTATTCCAAATTGTATGCTGCATATCGCACAGCGGATCTGATCGAATCACCTGAGCTGAGAAAGATTGTGGATCAGGCGCTGCGAGATGATCTCGTAACAGGTTACAATCTGAAGGATAGCCGCTTTGATTCCAACTTTATCGATGAACTGACACTTACCTACGGCCACGATAATATTCAACATGCTGTACAGTTGGTTGGTTTGCTGCGTAGCGAAGGTATTGATGCTGATGTTCAATTCCAGCCGAAGACATCTGCCTTCATTTATTTGAAGGAATGGGGCGAGCCGAAGGAAACGCCAGACTATAAAGTGACACAGATCGAGAACGGTAACTATATTGCTTCTGCGAAGGAATATGATATTCAGTTCGAGTTCAACAATGTGGCAGACAAAGTTCGCTTCAACGACATTGTGCTGAAATATGCCAAAAAGAATAGTGACAGTACATCTCCACTGATTCTCAGCTCCTGGTGGCAACCGCTGTATTATTCACCAACCGCATTGGCGAACTACCCTGTCATTTCCAATAATAAGATCGCGCTTGGCAATTACTATGCTCAGTCCTTCTCTCTAAAAGAAAATGCCAAATCCATTCGGGAAGGTTTCCTGAAACTGGCACCTGATGCGGACATTACGACGTATGACTTCTGGGTGGACCAGCCTTTCTTCAACTATCTGAACGGTGGATCTGAATAAAATAAATTCCGTCTTCAACCGAATTAAAGCTCGTATTTTGGCACCATAAGCAGCCGTCCTTACCGAATTTTACAGGGGTTTCGACCCCTAGATTCGTAAAGGCGGTTTTTTGTTCAGCATTTTGCAAATTTCTTCTACAAAATCATTTTTCTCATGCAGGAATTACCAATATAAGGTCGAATCCTTTATGTACACAAACACGCAATCATATTGCATATCTCCGCACGAACAGGAGTTACTCCATGGTATATGACGGTATTCTACTAGGCTTGATCGTTGGATTTTTTCGGGGCGGGTTGCGGCATGGGCTCAACCAGTTTGCAGCACTCAAGCTGCGAAGTGGCTGGATTTTCCCTGTATTGCTTCTAATCCAGTTCTTTATTTTCTATCTTCAGGAACGATTCGAATGGGTGGCATCCATTAATGGATATCTCTTTGCTGCCGTCTACATTACAGGGCTCGCTTTCCTGTGGCTCAACAGACACCATACCGGTTTCATGCTCATCTGGATTGGGGTGTTTCTCAATTTTGCCGTGATGGCTGTCAACGGTGGGCGCATGCCTGTTTCTGTGGAAGCCTCCGCTGTACTGGGCCCCTACTATGTAGACATGCTCAGGGAAGGCGGCGCCGTATCAAAGCATTTTATGATGGATGCATCTACACGTTTGCCTTTTCTCGGTGATATCATCCCACTCTCCAGCCCTTATCCACGGACTCAGGTCATCAGCATCGGTGATGTGGTCATGAATATTGGCATATTCCTTTTTATTCAATACATGATGGTGAATCGGGACAAAAAGGCTGTGCAACCTGCTAAAACTCATCAGGCTTGAAGAAAACAGGTAGACTCCAAGGAAGGGAGGTCTTCTCCATGAAAAAATTTGAAGGTGTGAAATATTCCCGCATTGTCATCAACGCAATCATCGTGGCTTCTGTCGTTGTAGCATTAACTTCGGGATACAAGCTGGGCGGCTAGTATCCATACCACCCAACAAGACAAACAGGCTGCCAGCGGCCTGTTTTTTCTGTCTGGATTTTTGGCAGGCAACTTGGTATGTTATACATCTATATAGTATATCCCTATAGAAGAACACCAACTATATACACATCAAGATTAGACTAAACTCAAGCAGGAGATTTTTTATGAACTTTATTCGTAACCTTATCCATAAGGCAGATCGAAGCAGTATGTATGTTATTTTGCTTAGTTGTACCGGGATCGGTGTTTTTCTATACATGAACAAGTGGTCTTACCTTCATCTAACCACGGCGGATTGGGTTATGGTCTACACCATGCTGGGTGCGGCGTTAATTCTGGATTATTTCACGTTCCAGATTCCACCCAAAGGCAATCAGCAATCCATGGATTCATCGGTATACCTTGCCTGTATATTCATGTTTGGCGGAGCTTTCAGTTTATCCGTACTGCTTCCTGTCTCCATCATCCTGTTAATCAAAGAGCGCAAGCTAACCTGGTGGAAACACATTGTTAATTTCAGCATCTACAGTCTCATGATTACGGGAGCAGCTGCCGTGTTTGAGTGGACTGGCGGGCAATCGGGAACTCTGGACGGCTATAACCTGATTCCTTATTTTGCAGCGCTCGCAGCCTACTTCATCATCAACACGATCACACTTGGCTTATTCTTTCATTTCTCAACAAAGGATGCATTACAGCAGATGAAGCGGGCATTCGTTACCGAATCCCTGCTGGTTTATCTGTGTACGCTGATTCTGGCGCTGGTACTGACAATTCTGGTTGTGCACAATGGCGTACTTGGCCTGTTGTTGTATCTGAGTCTTAGCATTCTGCTCTCCCATGCATTCAGGCAGTTGTTCGTGATGTATCAGACGATTGAGGAAAAGGCCAACACGGATCAACGTACGGGTCTGTTCAACCATAGCTATTTCGAAAGCATGTTAGAAAGCGAACTGACTAACGCTCGAACGCAGGGAACACCGCTCTGTCTGGGGCTTATTGATATTGATGATTTCAAAAAGTATAACGATCGGTTTGGCCACCTTCAAGGTGACAGTCTGCTAGCCCTGCTGGGGGATTTTCTAATGCGAAAGACGGAAGGCACACCTGTTACTGCCTTTCGTTATGGAGGAGAAGAGTTCACTTTGCTCATGCCAGGCATGGAGTTGGACGAATCCTACAGGTTTATGAACAAGCTGCGTAAACAACTGAACGACACGCCGTTTGAAGGCGTTGAAGTGTTTCCACACGGTTGTCTCTCCTTCTCTGCTGGCGTCGCGCCCTATCAGGTGGATATGTATAACAAATCCCAGCTTGTGGATCAGGCGGATAAAGCACTATATTATGCGAAGAAACAGGGCAAGAACAACGTGCACCGCCACGGCAGCAATGATGGCATGGAACACGAGATTGATCTGGTACAGGACGTTCGTGACATCGAGCAGCAGCTCAATCTGTTCAGATACAAGGATATGGATACGTTTAAACATTCCAAACGGGTCTACAAATATGCACTGGATATCAGTGAATTGCTCGCACTGGACAATGCGGAAAAACGTCGCTTCGTGCTGGGAGCACTGATTCATGACATCGGCAAACTGGAGATTCCTTGGTCCATTTTGAACAAAAAGGACAAGCTCACCGCAGAAGAATGGGAAACGATCAAAGGACATGTCACCTGGGGCAAAAAAATGGTGATCACGAACGATCGCTTCGCCGATCTGATTCCGTATATTGAACTTCACCACGAGCGCTATGATGGCAAAGGCTATCCTTATGGCCTGAAGGGTAACGAGATTCCCCGGCTCTGCCGGATGCTGACCGTGATTGACTCCTTTGATGCCATGACGACAGAGCGGCCGTATCAGGAAACCAAGAACGTGGAAGAAGCCATTCGGGAGCTACGCTCATGTTCGGGTTCACAGTTTGATCCGGAGCTTGCCGAGTTGTTCATTCAATATATTGAGAAAAGAACCGCTCAGCAACAGTTGCAGTAAAATAAACAGAGCTTCTTCTATAAGCCCAGAAAAAGTAAAAGCGCTATCCCCGGTCTGATCGGAGATAGCGCCATTTTCATTTTCATGGAATGAATCGTACACCAGACAACTTCATTCTCGTGCAGATTCTACATTAAGATTTGGTATTCAGCTCATGTGAGGTCTGATGCAGCTCTTTAATCATCTGCTGCAAAAACATGTTGTCTTGGCGACTGATACCGTGCTGATTGTCTTGAACAAGCATCTGATGAATGTTCTTTTTGAGCAATTCACTGCGACGTTCCAATACTTCTTGACTCATGTTGTTGCTTCACTCCTTAACATGTTTTGTAATGAATTCACGTTCTATATTAAGTATAGAGGACCTTCTCCGATAGGGAAAACGGACTCAGCCTTCCTCAGCTGGTCACACCAACCCTCACCTAGCGTGACAACATTTCACCCCTTGTCGTTCTTAGATATCCTTCTAAATACTCCCTGATCCTCCCCAGCTTTCTCCAAAGACACAGACTAGGGTCTTGGACAAGCTTGGGTTATAATGATCCCATCCCTGTATAAATAAAGTACCTAAATAAGCTAATCCTAGATCAAAGGAGTTCTGCATTCATGTCCTATAAACAAATTAAATGGATGATTCTGCTGATCCCCACATTCACGGTTGGCATCTGGGAATACATTCGCCATCAGTTTCTGATGCCATACCTTTCGATGGATGCTGGAAACTGGTTAACACCCGTCATCGTTTACCTCGTCAGCGTGACACTGCTCAGCCGATTGTTCCACATGCTCGAAGGTGCCAGGGCTGCTCTGGAGCAGGAACGTGCAGCAAAAGCAGCGCTGGAAGCTCGTGACCAATTGGCAAGAGAACTTCACGACGGCATATCTCAGTCTCTTTTCCTGCTCTCAGTGAAGGCCGATAAAGCAGGCCGTAGTTTGGCAGGCAGCGGACATGAGCATGAGATCCAGGAGATTCAAAAAACCGTGCATGAAGTCAATACATATGTAAGGCAAGCTATTGCCCAGTTGCGTTTTGTTCCTGCCTCTACGGTAACATCAGAAATTATTTCACTGCATGCGCAGGTCGAAGTGCTTGTCAAGGAAACGGTACCTGGTGCACAGATTCATTGGGACCTCAAGGGTGTAACGTTCTCTGCCAAGGAACAAGTGGAACTGCTCGCTTGTATCCGGGAGGGACTACTGAATGTACGCAAACATGCGCAGGCTACCCGCGTTCAGGTTCACGCGGAAGGTAACCCAATTGCCTGGTTCATTTATATTCAGGATAATGGGAATGGACTAAGTGGAGATCCTCTTCATCTGAAGGATCGGTACGGACTGCGAATTACGAAGGAGCGTGCTGCCGAGATGGGTTGGTCTTTCACCCTCGATTCAAGACCGGGGCATACACGAATGACGATAGGAAAGGAGCATGCTTAATATGGAACATGTACGTGTATTGGTTGTTGATGATCATGCGCATGCGCGTGAAGCGATCTGTAGCATTTTATCCGAGGACAGCCTGTTTGAAGTGATTGGTACAGCTTCGAATGGACAGGAAGCGCTGGAGCTCACCGGACAATGGATGCCCGACCTGATCCTGATGGACGTGCAGATGCCGGGCATGGATGGGCTGGAAGCCACCCGTCAGATCAAGTTGCGATTCCCTTATGTTATTGTTGTTATGGTCACGGTATCGGATGATGTGACGTTTCTGTTCGAAGCACTGAAACAAGGCGCTCAAGGCTATTTGCTCAAAAATCTAACGCCTTCCACCTGGCTTGAATACCTGCGCGCCATCGTCAGTGACGACGCACCGCTCAGTAAAGAACTGGCCTACCGGATTTTGCAGGAGTTCCCCGCACCACGCAGTGAAGATGTGCAAGATAACCCGCTAACGGCGCGGGAACTTGAGATTCTGCAATGGGTATCCGCGGGATATACCAATCGGGAGATTGCCGATCAACTCGGTATTTCAGACCAGACGGTGAAGAATCATCTCAAAAACATTTTGCAGAAGCTCCAGCTTGAAAACCGGGTACAACTCACCCGCTACGCACTAGAGAGCGGGCTTGCAGGACGTAAACTTCGCAAATAAACATTGTTAATTCGGAGTCAATGATGCTTCCGACATAGGTGAGAAATGACATAGCATTCATGCTTTTGTCACAATTATGTAGACCAAACCGTTTTTTTATAGCCCAATGTAGTCATACGCAGTCATTTTGGACAAAGTTATAATGGGTTAGATTGTGTTTAAGGACCATGAATGACTACAAATCTATAACCTGAGGGTGATGATTTTTTGATTTTTACACGCTATACCCTGAAATGGGGCAAACGGCACTGGGCATTGGTCACCTGTCTGTTGCTCGTATGTTGCCTTGTTATGCCACAGTGGGCATCTGCCCATGCTTATATTGTTAAGGCTTCGCCAGGAGAAAATGAGATCCTCGTAGCTGCTCCGGAGCGGCTGACGCTGGAGTTCAACGAATCCTTGCAGACGGCCTTTTATGATATCAAAATAACCGGCCCTGACGGCAATCAGGCAGACGATGGAAATGTAAAGATTGATGTGGATCGCCCTCATATTCTGGAGACTGGCCTGCAAGCTGGACTCGGGAACGGGACTTATGCCGTTAACTGGAAAGCTGTATCTGCCGATGGACACCCAATTCAAGGGGCGTATGTTTTCCATATCGGTGAACCATCCGGTTCTCCTGCCGGACTGAGTGATCTTACATCCGGTTCCGGTTCAACAGGTGGGCCGCTGAAATGGATTGTATCCCTGACAGACTGGATTCAGTATCTCGGATTGTCTGTCATTCTGGGGACACTTGCATTCTTACTGCTGCGAATCGCACCGACATCCATGACAAGAGAACCTATGGACGTTCCGGGCAGCTACAGATTGTTATGGATCAGTTATGCTGTTGCTTCCTTTGCCGCTCTGGTCAGCCTGCCACTGAATACGTTATATGAATCTGGTGTGGCTCTGAACGAACTAAGCTGGGCACTGATCGGAAGTGCGCTCAAGCTGACATCCTTTGGTCAGATCTGGATGTTACAGATACTCATTGTAATGCTGCTGGCCGTCACGATTCTCTCCGGATATGATCGCGATCGATCCATCCGTGCTCGCATCTGGTCTTCCTATGGCTCACTTGTGCTCGTGCTTGGATGGCTGTTCACGCATGCCATGACGGGACATCCGGCTGCGGCGGATCAACGTGCTCTCGCGATTGCCATGGACTTCGTGCATCTGATCGGTGCCGCTTTCTGGATTGGCGCACTAACCGCCATGGCGATATGTTTGCCTCCACTGGCGGATAAGCTACCATCGAAGGTGCGAGGAGAGGTCTACTGGGTTGCTATTCGCAGGTTTACCGCCTGGGGAATTGGCGCCGTAGCCGCTCTGGTTGCTACAGGGATATACAGCAGTCTGATTATTCTACCAGCACCTGTGCTGACTTCCCTGTTCACTACAGCTTATGGCCTTGTCCTGATCGGCAAGATCGTCCTGCTTATTGTAATGCTTGTCTTCGCCTGGCGTCATGCCAGATTGGCAAGAGCAGCAACGGGAAGCAGATTATCCGGCAGCCTGAAAGCGGAACTTGCCACCGGTGCTGTCATTCTCGCTCTTGCTGCCGTACTGACACACCTGTCTCCAGGACAACCCGCTGCGGTCGGACCGTATCAGGAGACAAAGACTACAGAAGACGGCTCGGCGATCACACTTCAGGTGAGTCCCAATATAACGGGAGAGAACCAATTCGAAGTTGATGTGAAACGGGCAGATGGAAGTATCGTTAACGATCTGGAACAGATCACACTGTCACTCACACATCTGGACATGGATATGGGGATCTATGAGATTACCATTCCGAAAAACGACACCGGTGTGTACAAGGCTGAAGATTATATCTCCATGCCTGGACGTTGGAATATCAAGGTACATCTCCTGACCAAGACGTTGGATGCACTGGATGCCGAATTTGAGATCAACACCGCCAAGCCATAGTTACACAACGTTTATATTGAAAAGTGACCCAATCTAAAATGAGTGTTTCTACAAACTGCAAATGTAGTGGAGGGAACGAATTGATTTTGGAGAAGCGAAGTTAAAAGCTTTCTGATCTACACGAGAACGGAGAGGACAGAAATAGCGTGAAGAAGCGAAGCGTTCGCCTAAAAGCTTTCTGAAAGAAAGCTGCTTCGGAAGCATATGCTATCCCCGGATTTTACCCTTTAAGAAAAGGGAATCAAAAAATCTGGGGATAACAGCGATCGGAAGGTTATTCTGTCATCGAAGTAACAAGTGTAACCTGCTTTTGATCACTCGAAAGAACCAATCGTAACCGAAACGGCCTTTGCAGAACGTAGACACTCATTTAAGAAAATGGGCCGAATCATATATGATAAGAACTGAGAGGGGTTATTTATTTTGAAGAAAACATCATGGATTTCCAAACTAACATCCACTATCGCAACAGGTACCGCAGCATTCATGTTATTCGCCGGATTCGCTAGCGCTCATGTTACCGTTAGCCCATCCGTTGCACAGACAAGTGCATGGCAGACGTACACCATTAAGATTCCATCCGAGAAAGAACTGCCTACAACCAAAATCACCATGAAAGTTCCGGAAGGTGTTGCATTCAAGCAATATCAACCACTGGCAGGCTGGAAAATCACCACAGAGAAGAACGATTCCAATGAAGTAACATCAATTACGTGGGAGATTGACGGCGATAACGAAGGCATTCTGGCAGGACAATTCCAGCAGTTCAACTTCGTTGCACAGAACCCTAAGGCGGAAGCTGAAGTAGCTTGGGATGCATTCCAATACTACAGCGATGGCAGCATCGTAGAATGGACAGGCCAACCAAGTGATGCCAACCCGCACAGTATCACAACGATTAGCGAAGATCCGGCTGCTGCTGGTAATGCTGCGGTAGGTGGAGGTCATGCCAACGATGGACATGATAGTGCAGGTACAGAAGGCGCCACTGGAGATAATGCAGCTACCGACGATAGCAAAGCAAACGATGACACCACGCTGGGCGATGCACTCAATGACACCGTTACAGGTGAACCAAACAACACGGATACAGACCCGGGTACGCTGAAGCTTCAACAAGCAACATTGATCGTATCCATTCTGGCCCTGATCTTGTCCTTCTTGGGGATTGCGTTGGCTACACGTCGCAAAAAACGTTAAGAACTAACTTACAGTTTTACGAAAACCTGAGAAAAATTCAGATAACAAAAAGCCTATGGCATACGGGTTCAAACCCGATATGCCGTAGGCTTTTTAGCTATCATCATTTTGATTGGCTACCCATGTTCTTTACAATCCGTGGTTAAGGCACTAATCATGCCGCTCCACGGTCACACTCTTATCCACGCTGATTACCATCCGCAATATGGCATCAGCCTTACCACCCTTTAGCGTTCCTGATCCGTCTGGATCATGATCTCAATGTATTGCAGCAAGCTTTTCTTCTGCTGTTCAATGGATTGAATACGTCTGGACAGGCCCGCAAAAAACTCTTCAATCTGCTGTCTTGTATGATCTGCCGACTGGCCTTTCCAATCGTTCAGCCGACTGTATAGCGCCCGCGCTTCTTGCTCATCGGCTTGCAGACGGGCAAGCAGCTGTGTCAGTTCTTTTTCCGCAATTCGAAGATCATTCAATTCCACCAGCAATTGTCCACCCACTCGTGTTCCCCTCCCCTATGTACGTGATATCAACGCTAGCACCCAGAAATCCTAATTAAAATGAACCGGACTCTCGTCCGCCTGCCGGAAGGCATCCGCCTTCTCATCAATAAAGTTCAGGAACTGGCTGGTATGTTTCATATGCCATGTGCTAAGTTCTTGAATCGACGCGTCCAGTTGGGTGACAATGGGCTCCAGCCTGCGACTGCGACTTGTATGCAGGTATTGAGCCATGCGGGTTCGCACCTGGTTTAGCTCCGCATTGCATTGTTGTGCATTTTGCTTCCACCGCGAAGCGACACTTTTCAGTTCTTCCGGCGTTACCTGAATTAGTCCGGAAGCTCCCCCCACTGAGCCAACACCTGCAACCATCTTGTTAGTCTGCACACCAAAGCTACGCATAACATCCGCAAGCTCCGTCATGATATTGGAAGGTTCACGGGGAGTTTTATTGATTTTCTCACCAGTGGTAGGGTCGTATAGATCATTGGAAATATAACCATTCTCGAACTGATACTGCTTCAGGTCGTGGTATTCCTTCCCACCAAAGGTGTTACCCATCTTATCTCCCATGCTCATGTTGTCATTCATGTCCTTGTAATTAGAGTTGATGTAATACATGGAACCAACATGACGATCATAGCCACCAAAGAATCCACTGGCAACAAAGTCACCCGGGTGACCAAAGTTTACGATCTGATTATCGAATCCACCCTCTTCTGCCTTGCGTTTCAGTGATGGAGTCAAGCTGGATATTACAGATGGCGCACTAAAGGTTACTGCCATCATTCCCGTATGCGCTGCTGCATACTGAGCATTTCCGCCGCCTAATGAATGCCCTGTCAGAGAGAAGTCCAAATTCTTGTATTTGTTCTGCATATCCTTCGCGTAGTCTTCTGCTTCGTACATTTGATTTGGAAAAGGATTCAGCTTTTTATCAATCTGTCTATCCAGCTCACCCACCGCATTATCCAAATGAGTCAGTCCGGTGACGTCTTTTACCTTTTGAATTCCACCTGATAACCAATCGGGTGTGAAATCGGTAGATTGTTCAATTTTTCTGCCCAGTTCGGGGATCGCAATCTGACCATCCGCCAGAAAATCAGGCCCTTTACGATCCCATCCGGCACTTCCTTCTGTTCCTCGGTAAGAAATGACCGCCTGCCCCGTTTCCGGATTGTAAAAAGTCACTGCGTCAAACCCGGAATAACCGTTGCCATGCGTATCCTCAAGCACTTGCCAGCCTGGTAGATTCGCATATTCAGTACCTGCTTTGGCATTTTCATAAGCCAGTTCCGACATCAGACGGTATGTTTCATCATCAATTCTTGGTGTATCCCCCATGTTATGTTCACCTCCCAAAATTCAATACAATCTACTTGGCAAAAGGATCGTAGCCTTTCTCAATGATGGCTGCCTTGATGGCAGGGCTCATTCCAAAATTTTTGATTTTTTTATCGTTATAGTCATAGGAAATAGTGAACTCCTGATCCTCCTGCTCTACCACATGCCCTTCCATTGCAATCGAGTCCAGTGCCATTTCGGGTAGCAACTCCTTGCTTGTAATGACAACGTTCATCTCATACTTGTCTTTGAAATATTTGACCGCTTTTGCTTCTGCTTCTTGAAAAAGTGCCTGTTTCTCACTTTCTTTCATGTTCTGACAGCCTCCCAAAATAAAGATAGATAGCACAATTAGTAAGAATACACATACCTTTTTTTGTATTGGCCTCATACCAATCACCTTCTTCTTATGATTTCAACGTATATGTGCACCCAATGAATCAGGATCATTCACCCATGCCTTCTGCTTCTGTTAACTGAATCATAGTACAAAATCAACATGACCACATCGGCTGAGAGCATCGTTTTTATGTATCTTTCTTCCTAATATGATTCATACGCGTGTTCGCGTGTATATTACCCGATTTCCTGAATTTTGCATCAGTTTAGCTTCTCGGATTTTCCATATATAACAAAAAAGCATTCTCTTCAACACATATTGTGTAGAAAAGAAAGCCTTTTGTCTTCCGTCAACATCATCCTCACTAGCCTCATCCATACTGTCTGGCCCCGGTTTCATCCAGTTGTTCACACACGAGATCATTGTAGGATTTACACCGTCCAATCAATTCATCATGTGTTCCAGCATCCACGAGTACACCCTGATCCAGTACATATATGGTGTCCGCGCTTCGAATGGTACTGAGTCTGTGAGCAATGATAATCTGGGTGCATTTCAACATATTCAGATTATGGGCAATCGTCGCTTCTGTAACAGTATCCAAAGCACTAGTTGCCTCATCCAACAGAAGAACTTTGGGTCTGCTTACCAATGCTCGCGCGAGAGCGACACGTTGCTTCTGCCCTCCAGACAGATTCGAACCCGCTTCAGAGATCAGTGTGTTATACTTCATTGGCATCTTCTCAATATCGTCATGAATATCCGCCAGCTTCGCTGCGAACATTACATCCTCCAGCGTTGAACCCTCTGCATGTAGCCTGATGTTGTCATACACGGTGTTGTTAAACACAAAGTTATCCTGAAGCACGATACTGATCTGGCTGCGAATATCCTGCTGCTCCAGTTCTTCTACAACCACGCCGTCAAAATAGATATTACCCTGTGTGGGCGTATACAGCCCTACCAGCAATTTCGCCAAGGTACTCTTTCCTGAGCCTGATTTGCCAACCAGAGCGACCCTTTGCCCTGCTTTAATCGTAATATTAATATTTTTCAGCACATCTTCCCCGTAGTCGGTATACCTGAAACTGACCTGATCAATTGTAATATCCCCATTCAGCTTTACATCTCGGAGGGTCGGTGTTTTCTTCTTGAATTTATTACTTTCCTCGGCTTGAATGACATCATAGATACGATCCAGCAGCGCATCCGCCATCACGAACTCGTTCAGCATCAAAGCAAGCGAGTTCAGCGGCCCCAGAAACAGCGCGGCCAGGGACTGGAATGAAACGAGCATACCAAGTGTCATATTCCCCTGCATAATCTGATATAGTCCCACCAGCAGAATGAGCATCGGAGTCATAAAACTCAGCGTATTCGTCACGGTATTTACTCTTGTCTGAAAAATAGCTTTTTCCTTGACCGTTGCGAGCTGACGCATGAATAGTGCTCTCCATTTTTCCCCGGTACGCTCTTCAATCCCAAGTGATTTGATGGTCGAGATGCCTTCCAACACTTCCGTCATGAATGATCCAGCCAAACTTTGGGCAACAATTTGGGTCTGTGTCAGTTTCTTGAATCTGCTACGTGTGTATACAAAAACAAGAATTTGAACCAGTCCAACACCAAGCAGTGTAAAAGCGATCAAACGGGACTGGATTACAATATACGTGAAGGTCACAACAATTAAAAATAGATTGATCAGCGTAGAGATCATCTTCTGGGACAAAATCTCTCGAATGGTCGTATTGCTATTAATCCGTAGCATCAAATCCCCGCGCGAACGAATTTCAAAATATTGATAAGGCAGTTTGAGCATATGAGAGACAAAGTTTGTCGTCAGTTGGGAATCCAACAATTCCTGAAGCCGTACGATGCACATATCCTTCATATAACTGAAACCGATCTGAAATAGGGTTAACAGCACAATGCTGGTGATCAGGACAGGAAATAACGAGTAGCCCTCACCGCTAGTGGCCGCATCAATCGAAACCTGCATCAAGAACGGAAAGGCCACCGAAACCAATTGTAGCCCCAGAGCAAGTAGAACGGTCCAACCAAAATATTTTTTGTTACTGCGAATCAAATCCTTGAAGTACGCCACTTTACTAATCTTTTTCTCGGACAAGGGTACAAAGCCCTCATCCGGATATACGAGCAAAAAAATACCTGAATCGCTTTTACTAGAATCAAAACAAAATTGTGTTATTTCGTTGTTAAATGCACAAAATTTTAAACACCTGTCCAAGGCAGGTGTTTTTCTAAGTAGCAGGCAACTGCAAAACAGCTCTAAGCCCTTCCCCACTATCACTCTCAAGAATAAGCTTTCCCCGATGAGCCTGCGCAATCCTTGATACCATTGGAAGCCCCAAGCCATGTCCCTGACGGGAAGGCCGTACGCGCCCTGCCGCATAGGGGAGAACCACCACATCGTCCAGATACTCTTTTGGAATTCCTTTTCCATCATCTGACACCACAAATTCACAACATACATCCTCAGCTACACGCATCGTTTCCAGCACAATTGCACACCCCTCCAGGTTATGCTTGATACTGTTTTGTACCAAATTCGTTACTGCACGATACAATAATCGTTCATCCCCCATAACATGAAGACTCTCGTCCTGAACATGAAGTGAGATTGGATAACGCTCATCCAGTCCATTATTCAAAAAATCCGACACAGCCTGCCTTGCTAGTACCGAGAGTCGAATCGACTTCAACTGTAGAGGCTGCATCTCATACTCCAGCATGGATACCAGGTTTAGATCACTGACCAGTGACCGCAGGCGTTCACCCTGGCGACGAATAATGGAGGCCTGCTGTTTGTGCTCGGCTGACAAATCCGATTGCTCCTCCAACTCACTCGCGTAACCCAGAATCATGGACAAGGGCGTCCGTATATCATGAGAAATGCCTGCGATCCAGTTGGATCGCGCTTCATCTCTCGCTTTTAGAGCATCATCCTTGTCCTGAAGCATACGGGATGTTGAATTGATGCTTTGTGACAGGTCATTAAATATACCTTTGGTTTCGACGTGAACAGGCTCTTCCTTTGCCAATGCGTGGATGCCATGGATTAACGGTCGAATACTACGGATCACCCGCGTTCCAATGAGTATGGATACTAGTAGAGCAAGAGCCACATTACACACCAACAATAGTATGATCCGAATAGGCAATGACTTGAGCCACTCTGCCAGAAAGTCGAACTGGTATTTTCCGTACGTATTCTTAGGGTAGCCTACGACCAATAATCCATCTTCACGTTCCCATACGTACACCGGGTATTCCTTAAGATAGTATCGCGAGAACTTCGCAACATCCGTCACGTCATAAGAGCGCGGAACTTCAGCCGGAAGCCGTTCGCTCCACTGTACCTTGCCCTGGGGATCGAGCAGCATCGCCCAAACCTGATATGTATCCAGTAGTTGCATTCCATCGCTGTTTAGCGCATAGTCCCCCTGCTCGCCCTTACTCAGGCCACTAGCCATCTGTTTCACAACCGCACCGGGGGAAGGGCCCTCATGAATTTCCTTGAAGATCAGCGAACCTAGCAGAATTAGATTGAACAATAACAGTACTACAGATACCAGAATGGTAGATCCTACAAACTTTCTTAGAATTCGCACAACGCCATCCATCACCTAGACTCCTGAGCCATCAGTTTGTAACCAAGTCCCCGAACGGTTAGCAAAAATACCGGTTTGGATGGGTCTTCCTCAATCTTCTCCCGGATTCGCCGAACATGCACCATCAGTGTATTTTCATAACCATAACTCTCGTCTCCCCATACGGCTTGACACAGGGCATCACTGGTTACAATCCGGCCTTGATTCTCATACAACTTGATCAGTATGGCGTGCTCCTTAGCTGTCAATGGAAGCTCCCTGTCTGTCCCCTGTACAACAGCACTCTCCAGATCAATAGTTTGTTCACCTAAACGGAATACAGGCAATCTCTCCACTGTATTGGAGGCATATACCCGCTTCAGAATAGCCATCAGCCTGAGAATCAACTCTCTTGGCAGAAAGGGCTTGACCATATAATCATCCGCTCCCAACCCCAGACCGAGCAATCGATCCTCATCTTCACCTCGTGCCGACAGAAACAGAACAGGCATGTCCGAGAATGACCGGATCGAAGAGAGCAGAGAGAACCCATCCCCATCTGGAAGCATCACGTCCAGGATTGCTGCATCCGGCTTTTCAAGCCTGCATACTGCTAAGGCATTCACGAAGTTATCGGCCGCATAGACCCGAAAAAAACCTTCTTTACGTAAAAAACGTTCAATCATTTCCCGTATCTCAGGTTCATCATCTACGATCAATATTTTCTTATTCTTCAATAATTCCATTGATATCACCCTTTTTATTATACATCATAAAGGCATTCATCCGATATTTTCCATTTCCATTTAAGGTAATTGTAAGGTTATCTTCAGCTATGAGCAAGAAGCCTGATCTATATTTAGAGCAACTGAGATATTAGTGAAATGGAGTTGAGATCAATGATAAATTCTTCCCCCATCGTGGAAACGCATAACCTGTCCAAATCTTATGGCGGTACTAACCGGGTACACCAGGTTAATCTGTCAGTTGAGACGGGACAGATTTTTGGCTTCCTGGGTCCGAACGGAGCAGGCAAAACAACCACATTAAAAATGCTGTTGGGTTTGATCAAACCCACCGAAGGCACTGTAAAGGTGTTTGGCAAAGATCTGAATAAACATCGCCCTTCCATTCTGAATCAGACAGGTTCACTGATCGAATCTCCATCTTATTACGGCCACTTGACTGGACTTGAGAATATGAAAGTCATGCAGCGACTACGGAACGTGCCGAATAAAAATATTGATGAAGCTCTCAAAATTGTTCGACTTGAAAATCAAAAACATAAACAGGCCGATCAGTATTCGCTGGGGATGAAGCAAAGACTCGGTATTGCCATGGCCCTGCTTGCCTTTCCAAGCCTGCTTATTCTGGATGAACCTACGAACGGACTTGATCCGTCCGGGATCGGTGAGATCAGGGAATTGATCAAGTCCCTTCCAGGTCAATACGGCATAACAGTCCTGCTATCCAGCCACCTGTTATCAGAGATCGAACAGATTGCTACCTCAGTCGGCATTATCAGTGATGGCAAACTTCTGTTTCAGGGAAGCATGCAGAGTCTTCAGGCCAATAACAAGGCTACCATTCGTTTTCAGACGACGGATACGGCAAGGGCAGAGAAAATCCTTTTGACTCAAGGCTACATGCCTACAGTCCAGGGCAAACAACTGGTGTTCGACTACCTTCGTGACGAAGAAGTCTCGCAGATGAATAAGGTGCTGGTACAACACGATATTCCTGTGATTCGTATCGAGGAATACAAGAAAAGTCTGGAAGGTATATTCCTGGATCTGACCGGAAAGGAGCGGAGCCTGTAATGAAAGCTCTATCCTTAGAGTATTTTAAAATCCGCCGCAAAAAGATCTGGGTCATGTTATCTCTTTTTCTGGCCGCTGAGATGATCTGGGCCTCCATGTCCATGAGTATCTCCATCTCCCGAAGTGCAGCCAATGCAAGCTGGGAAGCCTTGATCTTCAGCATCGCTTCCATGAACGGTCTGTTTCTGCCCATTATATCGGCTATCGTTGTATCCCGCATCTGTGATATGGAGCATAAGGGGAACACCTGGAAGATGCTAATGACGACCAACACCGGACGTAATCATGTCTACACAGCCAAATACATATGTGCGAACAGCCTGATCCTTTATGGTATCCTTGCGCAAGCTGTGTTCATTGTCGGTTTCGGTTTATCCAAAAATATTTCCGGTCCGCTGCCACTTTCCCTGCTTGTGCAGTTCGCTATAGGCACAATGCTAACTACACTCGCCATCACCGCTCTTCAGCAATGGTTGTCTCTTACAGTACGCAATCAGGCTTTTGCGTTATGTCTGGGTATGCTGGGCGGATTCATTGGAACAACATCCGGGTTGTTTCCAGCAGGTGTACGTCACCTTTTCATCTGGTCTTACTACATGGATCTGAATCCAGTCACTTATATTTACAGCGCATCTTCGGGTACCTATGTATCGGGTATGCTGCCTGTCGGTCTTTTCTTAACCGCCTTGTTGATGGCTGCTATCTTCTATTTTGCAGGGAATATTCATGCTTCAAGACAAGAGATTTGAGGAGGGGAACACATGCTGAGGAGCATTTCCGCAGAATGGCTTAAACTTCGGCATTCCCGGATCAGCCTGGTACTGGCCATTCTGCCTATTATCAGTCTGCTTATCGGATGCTTTAACTTTTATTTCAATCAAGCGGCTTTACAAAACGGGTGGTACAGCCTGTGGACACAGGTCAGTTTGTTTTACGGAGAATTCTTCCTGCCCATCCTGATCGCTATCTGTTGTGCCTTTGTATGCCGCCTGGAACACAGCAATCGCAACTGGAATATGATTCTGGCTTCTCCAGTGTCAGTCACCAGCCTATTTGTTGCCAAGTTGGTCATTGTTGGCATATTGATCTTCTCGGCTCAAGCCTTCTTCATGCTCATGTACTGGGCAGCAGGCAAACTGTTCGTCATTCCGGGTCCGTTCCCGATGGAGACCGTCGTATGGAGCCTGCGAGGATGGTTTGCCTCTATCTCTATTGCTGCACTGCAACTAGGGTTGTCGATCCGGATAAGAAGCTTTGCGACGCCAATTGGCATCAGCCTTTGTGCAGTCTTTCTGGGACTAGGCATGTATGTGCTGAAAATCGGCATGTTATTCCCCTACTCCTTGTTAACTATAGGCATGGGCGTTCTGAGTCAAAAGGGACTGACATCCTCGGAGAATATCGTCTTTCTTTTCATGAACAGTCTCTTTATCCTTCTGTTTGCTACCTGGTCGATCCGCCGCCTGAAATATAAAGACATCGCATCGTCCTAAATTTACCGAGATTAAAGGAGGACAAGAACATGAAAAAAGCATTCACTATTCTCGCATTGGTACTCGTTATTCTGACTTGCCTGTGGCTCTTCTTCATGGACCCTGCTAAATTGACTCCCGATAACCCTGCCGGCAAAACAACCTACTATACCACTGTGAATCAGACTACAGTCAACAAGGATGACAATGGCAGATATGCTTATGAACTGATCGGCTATACAGACGAAGGAAAATCCAAAACACTCAGCTTCTCCACCAGTAAGCTACTCAAAAATGGGGCCTATCTGAAACTATATGTATCCACGCTGCGTGGTGTTACACACTGGGAAGAGGTCACAGCGGACGATCTGCCAGGGCAAGCCAAGCAGTTAACCTCTAAATAAAAAAAAGATGCGTATCTATATCTCCATTGATATTTGCATAACAAAAAGAGCCTTGCCCCATTACTTCAAGGGTGGCTCTTTTAGGTTATGCCAATGCCATCTGTAGCGCAGTCAGCGCAATCCCGATAACAAATCCGGTAACGGCTCCGTTGATCCGAATCCATTGCAGATCCTGTCCGACCTTATCCTCAATCATCGAAACCAAAGTGGCATTGTCCATTTTGTCCACATTTTCGCGTACGAGTTTACCGATTTTGGAATGATTTTTCTCCAGCAATGTTGTGACACCATCTACGATCTTGGCATTCATGCCTGTCATCAACTCGTCATCTGCCCGCAGATCAACCAATACCCGCTCAATGGCAGGCAGTGCATACGTATCTACATACTGTCCATCTTCCATCGCGGCGAGCGCCTTGTCTCTCAGTTCGGTAAGTTTGTTCAGCACCGTTTCCTCTGCGTTCCAGCCCTCCAGCATATTGTTCTTCCAACTGTTGATTCCATCTTGCATAGCCTCGCTCATTGCCAAACGCACCGTCTGGGTACGTACCATATCAAGCACCTTGTACCTTAGAGCGCTGCCTTCACGTTTCATATCCTCTACCCGATCGAAGAGATATCCTTGTAAAATGCCACCCAGACGCTCCTCGTTCATATAACCCAGGAACGCATTCATCGCAAACTGCATCAATCCGTTCATCTGAATGCCGCTGATGGCTTTCATGCCGCTCTCACCCAAAAACATCACCGTCTCGGGTTTAACCAGCCACTCCTCGGCTTGCTTCAGTCCGTAGTCCAGCGCTTTGGCGTCGTAACCCCGCTCTGTCATCTGGTGGGCAGCCCGTTCCAGAATCGGACCCAGATCAAAAGCGCCCGCTTGTGACTTGATCTCACGTGCTACGAGCGGAGCAATCTGCTCTAACGGCAGACCAGCCAGAATTCGTTTACAGAGCGTATCAATCATGATCTTGATCCCGTCATTATGAAGCTCACGTGTCAACGTATCGAGCACCGTCTCTGCTGCTTTGAAATCTGCAATTTTCTCGGTAATGCTGTCTTTGTTGAGCAAGTTATTCTCTACTGCGGAGACCAGACCTTCCGTCATTTTATCGCGATTTTTCGGCAGCAATGCCGTGTGTGGAATTGGAATGCCGAGCGGGTGACGGAATAGTGCGGTAACTGCGAACCAGTCCGCAAGTCCACCCACGAGTCCCGCTTCAAATGATCCTACTAGCAACTTGCCCACCGGAACGCCCTGGAACGGCAAGGATGCAGCAAATCCCGCTCCCATGACTACGAGAGACCAGGCTGCTGCTTTTTTGGTTTGTTTAGGTTTAGCCATTGTATTCTTGCTCCTTTATCGTTAATCGTACGGTCCGGTCTTTACCCGATTCCGTACTTCGTCTGTTCTTATGTAAACTCTCCAATTACAAAGTCTCGACTTCCACATTTCGTATACTTCATCTTATCACCCACAAGCGTCAAAACCAAACCTCTGGTTGAAGAAAAAGGATAATAACGGGCGTTTACTTCGTAAAATGGATGACTCCCTTTTCCAAGACCAGGAAGATTCTAGTATAATCAATCAAGACAGCCCTTCGATATCGATTGGCTGCTGAACAGCAGGGTAATTACATAGTGGAACAATGAATCAATAAGAGGAGGAATTTCGGACCATGAAACACGTGCAGGACACAACCACGCTCTATAACGGAGTCAAAATGCCATGGCTGGGTTTTGGGGTATTCAAAGTTAAAGACGGAGACGAAGTCGTTCATGCTGTCAAAACAGCCATTCAAGCTGGTTATCGCAGCATCGACACAGCCAAAGCGTATAACAACGAAACAGGTGTCGCTCAGGGTATTCGTGAATCTGGAGTAGCTCGTGAGGATCTGTTCATTACCACTAAAGTATGGAATAGTGATCAGGGATATGAATCCACGCTGGCAGCCTTCGAAGCAAGCATGGAACGACTCGAACTGGAGTATCTGGATCTCTACCTCATCCACTGGCCGGTTAAGGGCAAGTACAAAGATACATGGCGAGCGCTGGAGAAACTCCATAAAGAAGGACGCATCCGTGCGATCGGTGTGAGCAACTTCCAGATTCACCATCTGGAAGACTTGATGATCGATGCCACGATCAAACCAGCAGTTAATCAGGTGGAGCTTCACCCACTATTGATTCAGTCAGAGCTTCGTGAGTACTGCAACAAACATCAGATTCAGATCGAAGCCTGGTCTCCGCTCGGACAAGGTCATCTGATGGATCATCCGTTGCTGAAGGATATCGCCGCCAAATACAGCAAGTCCCCCGCACAAGTAATTCTGCGCTGGGATCTGCAGAACGGCATCGTGACCATACCGAAATCCGTTACGCCTGAGCGTATTCACGCGAATGCCGATCTCTACGATTTTGAGTTAACTTCGGAAGAAATAGAGCAGATTAACAGTCTGAACGAGAATAAACGATTTGGTTCTGATCCAGACAACTTTAACTTCTAATATAAGCAAATTAATTCGATTACACCCGCCTTCGATCTTAGAAGAGCGGGTGTTTTGGTATGTGATGTTATAGGCAAACTATTCGTTGTTAAGAATGGAGGCGAGGCTCGTTATCCTATTCAGGGCCAAAAGAAAAAAAGTTTTTTTGACCGTTTAGAACTATTTCTTCTCCTTACCAGTCTAACGAGTGTCAAGCGAACTCAAGCACTTCTATAGAATCCAGGCCTGGAACGAGCGGTGACTTGAATATTTAGGTTGATCAGGGGGGATCAGGAGTGATTAGACTGAACCATAAAAAGACAAAAGAAGAACAGTTCAGCGAAAAAATAACAGAGATTCAAAATAAATTATATCGACTGGCATACTGCTATGTTAAAAATGAACAAGAAGCGCTGGATATCGTATCCGAAGCGGTCTATAAAGGGTTCATCGCTTATGGAAAGATGGAGTCCATGACTTATTTTGATTCATGGATGTCACGAATTGTGATTAACACAGCGATAGACCATATTCGACGCAACCAGCGAGTGACCTATATGGAGGATCATGTGCAGGAGTTTGTGGCTCCAGAGCGAGGGGCGTCACTGGAAGAAAAAATGGATCTATATGACGCACTGGACCGGCTTATCCCCGAGGAAAGAGCCTATATTATATTAAAATTCTTTGTGAATCTGCCTTTTCGAGAGATGGCTGAAGTGCTCTCCATACCGGAAAATACAGTTAAATCCAAATTCTATCGTATTATCAGAAAATTAAAATTATATTTGATTGAAGGAGAGGTTGAGAACGTATGACAGGAAAAGATCGTTACGAAGATATTGAAATCCCTGCTCAACTTACTGACGTTATTCATCATGCACAGAAAAGAGCCACTGCTCGCAAGAATTCATCTCGAATGATTCATTATGCCTCAGTCATAGCGGCATGTGCTGCTTTTCTCTTTGTGGTAAACATCCCTTCCGTAGCAAACGCCATGTCCAAAATACCTGTGGTCGGATCTATTGTTCAGGTGTTGCAATTTGGCGATGGAGGCAAAGTTACAGATGGTGTAACTGTGGGATCGGAAGCAACCGAAAATACGCTTAAAATCAATTTTAGTACCGACGAGCAAGATCAGACTAATGATGCACCCCATTATAATGTGGTACACAAAGAAGCACCGAATCGTATCCTCTTCACTTTTAGCGGTGCACGTTACATGGATATAGAGAAAGTCAAAGCCGACTTCATGACCCAGCCTTTAGTGAAAGATGTTTATGGTTCCATGATTTTAGACGACTCTTCCGTCGGATTCGTAGTTGTTTTAAAAGAAGGGGCACAGTATGCCGTAACGGAATTCAAGAACCCTGGATACCTGGAAGTGAAACTGACTTCCGACGGCAAACCGGTCACACCTCGGAAGGTATACTCTCTCCGCACAGAATCAATGCCTTTTGGAGAATCGATGGGTATAATTAAAGAATCCTATCCGGATGAGGACATCTCTTTCCTCAAAACGTCCACTGGTGAGTTTACAGCAGTTATTGGAGAATATCTTACCGCTGAAGAAGCTGAACAGAAGCTCAAAGAACTCGCTCAGCAACCGAATTATCATGAGGAGTTTTATGTGGACAGCTGGATGAGTAACGAGAATCCGAAGTGATTAGTCATTGCCAAAAGTGATGCTTATTCAAAAGGGAATGATCTATCCCTGAACTAGGCATAGACCTCAGCATACTTTATACGCTCAATCCAAAAAAATCCCGATTCGGATGCCCTGAGCATCTCGGATCGGGATTTTCACATATCAAAACCTATTCGCTTTTGGATACCAGCTTGAAATCATCAAAGTGGAAACCTGGCGCTACTACGCAAGTTACCAGTACAGGCTCATCGCCCAGCGGACGCGCTGTCTGCCATACGCCGGCAGGAACGAGCACCTGTGGTGATTGCCCCGCAGCAATATCCATCCCCAGAACAAGAACTTCCTCGTTCTCCGGGTTCTCCCCGTTGCCGCCCAGCTTCAGTTCAACCGGACTGCCGCTGTGCCACAGCCAAAGTTCATCGGACAGAACCGTATGCCACTCGGAGATTTCATGTGCGTGCAGCAGGAAATACGTGGAACTTGCCGAGAATCGTGGGCCGGAGTATGTATCCGGCAGAACGGACTGTGGAATCTGATAAGATGCCTTCCATTCTTCCTTATACCAACCGCCTTCAACGTGAGGTTGCATATTGAGCGCAGCAACCAATGGCGATAATTCATGTGTCGTCATAACCTGTTTCCTTCCTTCCAAATCATATTGGAGACACTCCTTAACCAGAGTTTCGCCTCTCTCTCCCTACTCTAAAACATCATTCAAGTTTTGTCACCTTGACAGCACATAAGTGCCATGCCGAATTCATTCTCTCGGTATTTAACGATAGGATTAAAGAAATATTTCATTTCCAATGATAGCGTTTACAAAAAGATGGATGTTCCGTTATGATATGGATATCGTTGTTAATCCGTGAAGCAGAGGGGAGCTGTACCATGAGTCTCATAGAGGACCGGATTGGACCCAAATACCGAATCGGTGAACATTCATTTACCATTGAACATATGCGCAGACATGATGGGAATGGTATGCCACAACCTCACGCTCATCCATTCTACGAACTGTATTACTTACTTCAAGGTGAACGAGTGTATTCCATGAATGGTCAGATTTTGTCCGCCCGCAAGGGTGATTTTATTCTGATTAATCCACATGATGTACATACTACCTCCAAAGGAAGTATTCCCGGCTTCGAACGGATATTAATCGGTTTTTCTCCTGCTTTTGCAACGGGGATGGAACTTGGCATATGTGGTCTGCTGCCTTTTAATTGTTCAAGACTCCTTCGCCTGCCTGAAGCGGAACAGCCCGAGATGGAGCGTATATTGTGGCAGATGCTGCAAGAATGCAAAGAGCGACGCCCTCACTATGAGATCGCCGTAAGAAGTCTGCTTGCCCAACTTTTGATCCGTATTCATCGGGTAGAGGAGGACATCCGGCAGTCATGCCCCGGTCCCTTGCATCCAATGCAGGACAAAATCAGTGAAATTGTCACTTATGTGAATAAAAACTATACCGAACCACTTACACTGGAGGGTGCGGCCAATCGTTTTTATATCAGTCCATCCTATCTGAGCCGAATGTTCAGCCGGTTTACCGGGTTTCGGTTTAGCGAATATTTGCGTGTTGTTCGTGTCCGGGAGGCACAACGAAGATTGCTGTCCACACAAGAGCGTGTCCAGATGATCGCTGAGAAGGTAGGATTTGAGCATACGGCTCATTTTAACAAAACATTCAAACAGGTTACCGGTACAACACCGTTGCGCTATCGTAAGGAACACCGGTAGATCATCAGATAACTTCATATAAAAGCCGAGTGGGTAGCCTTGCTCCAGAGATTACGCATCCCTTATATCGTGAAGCACCACGATTAACTGGATCTATGGCTACGCCACTGCGGCTGAGTTTGACCAACTTGTATAAACCTTATTACATAGCTTTTACCTGCGAATGATCACACCACTTCGTACCTCGGGACCCACAGAGATCTGACGACCGTCTGTGTCTGCATCGCCTTCACGACATACAATGCCTGCGGACTCGTGTCCTGTCACCATCAGAAGTCGGCCATCTGCACCTTTTCCCTGAATTCTCTCTAGCTCCGCCCCTTTGCACTGGTGCAAATGAACCAACGGACCTTCGGTGATCTGCGCTTGCAATTCAGCGATATGCAGATGTTTCGCATGAGCACATTGGATACCACTGCGAGCTTGCACGTTGTAACGCTGGATGATCACCCCATCCAAAGGCTGTTCCGGCAATCCACTCACAAGCAACGCAGTGTCGGCACCGGCACAGACCACATCCGATATTCGAATATCCCGGAACACCGGCGTCTCTTCGCTAATCTCCTGAGATAGATCACTGCCCCGGGCAGACCCTTCCTGATTTGCATAGAAAAAGGAAAACGAGATCGCTTCCATAATGATATCTTTCATATATATGCGCTCAATCTGAATGTCCTCAACCACTCCGCCGCGCCCACGTGCGCTTTTGAAGCGAAGTCCAATGTCCGTTCCGATAAACGTACAATCCGACACACGCACATGCCGCACACCGCCGGACATTTCACTGCCAATCACAAACCCGCCATGACCGTGATACACCGTGCAATCCCGAATGGTGATGTACTCCGATGGAAGACCCAGTTCACGGCCTTCGGCATCCTTGCCTGATTTCAGACAGATCGCATCATCACCGACATCGAATACACTCTTCTCGACCACCACATGACGGCAGGATTCAACGTCCAGCCCATCTCCATTCTGAGAAAACCACGGATTCCGCACACTCACGTTACGAATGGTGACATGCTCAGATGCCCAGGGGTGCAGATTCCATGCAGGCGAGTTCTGAAACGTTGGACCGTCCAGCAGTACCCGTTTGCATCTCCGTAAACTGACCATGTTGGGACGTAAAAAGTCTCTGACTTCTTCATAGGCAACGACATCACGCACCTGCTCCTGATGCAATCGATTTGCGATGGCGCCGCCCTCAAGTGCAGCTGTGGTAGGCCACCAGATTTCTTCATCTCCGCTGGATTGCTCTACAACACCACCGGAAGCGATCAATTGGTTCCATTGTGAAGTGGTCATTTTGGAGCGTTTCACCGGACGCCATGCCTCCCCGCCCCCATCCCATATCCCCTCACCAGTAATCGCAATATCCTCCAGTTGATCACCATCGATCGGGGATTGGCAACGGACCACCTGCCAGCCTTCGAAGCTTGATGCAATTAATGGGTATTGATCAAAATCTCGGCTAAACGTAACCAGTGCCCCTTCTTCCACATGTAGTTCGATCCGGCTGCGCATTACAATCGGACCTGTGAGCCATACCCCGGCAGGAATTACGATTCTCCCACCTCCTGCTTCAGCACATGAAGCGATGGCAAGTCGGAACATCTCCGTATTATCTGTTACGCCGTCTCCAACAGCTCCATAGTCTGTAAGCTGAAAATCCTGTACAGGAATGACAGGCAAATTGGCTTCATAAGCTCGAACATCGGACTGGGCACTTGCTCCTGTCGACATTGGGGAGTGATATGTATTCATCGTGCAGAATCATCCTCTCTACATGTAATGGAATTGTTATAGGGTCAATACATCGCTTTTACTTTCCTTACTTACGTTCAAACGGACGCTCTCTCGCTCCATCATATCAATGGCATGACGTGTAGGGTTGAGCTTTCTTGCCATGTACACGTGGAACTTGATGCTATTTGTTTTGTTAATCAGAGTCATAAATCAAACATCACTTTCAGTATACTCTATACAACTATTCCAAAGGTTGGAAAGCAACTAGGAGAATAGATTCATTTTTCTGTCAGGATTCGTCACAAGGAGTTTAATAACATGACAGATATATAACATATTTTCTGGCTATAGCCCTAGGGAACCCATTACTTATGTCATGTTTTATCACAAACTAATTGCCATAAGCAGGATGACTATGTATAATTAAATAACTAGTTTCAATTTATTCCTTATTATTCCTTTTACACACAGACGTTGCAGAAAGGATGGGGTGTACTCTTGATTGAATTTAGGGGTGTCCAGAAACATTTCGGTCATTTTCATGTCCTCAAGGATATCCATCTTCACATTGAAGAAGGAGAAGTCGTCGTCATTATCGGACCTTCCGGCTCCGGCAAAAGCACGTTACTCCGCTGTATTAACCGCCTGGAGACCATTACCGAAGGTGAACTTGTCGTCAGTGGGATTCCTCTACATCAGAAAAAGGTGGACATTAACCTCTTCCGCCGTGACATCGGCATGGTATTTCAACACTTCAATCTTTATCCTCACAAAAAAGTCATCGATAACATTACCCTTGCACCCATGAAGGTGCGCAAACAACCCAAAGAACAAGCAGCCGCAACAGCAATGAAGTATCTGACCCGAGTGGGCATTGCCGACAAAGCAGACAGTTATCCCTCCCAGTTGTCCGGTGGACAGCAACAAAGGGTAGCCATCGCCAGAGGACTCGCCATGGAGCCCAAAATCATGCTTTTTGACGAACCTACCTCTGCTCTCGATCCCGAGATGATCGGGGAAGTCCTCGATGCTATGCGTTCCCTTGCCCATAATGGCATGACCATGGTCGTCGTTACCCATGAGATGGGATTCGCCCGTGAAGTTGCGGACCGGGTCATCTTCATGGACGAAGGCCGAATTGTAGAAGAGGCCAACGCTACTGAATTTTTTGACAACCCCAGAGAAGAACGAGCACAGCAATTCCTGAGCCGTCTGATTCATCATTGAGAATAATCCACTATTCCATTTTGAAAGGGGTCTTTATTCATGAAGAAATTATTGAAATGGCCATCATTTATGCTTGTCCTCATTCTCTCCCTTGTATTGTCAGGTTGTAGTACAGGTACAGATACACCTTCGACGAGCGGCGGTGTTGACGCCGAGGCGAAAGGCACGATTGAGCGGATTAAGGAACGCGGCAAGCTCATTGCCGGTGTGAAATACGATACGAAGCTGTTTGGCTTGAAAGATCCTGCAAGTGGCAACGTTGAAGGATTCGATATTGATATCGCCAAAGCACTCGCCAAACAAATCCTTGGAGATGAGACCAAGATCGAACTGAAAGAGGTCACTTCCAAGACACGTATTCCGATGCTGCAAAATGGAGACATCGACATCATCATCGCCACGATGACAATTACGGATGAGCGTAAGGAACAGGTAGATTTCAGTGATGTTTATTTCGAGGCAGGCCAATCCCTGCTGGTGAAAAACGACAGTGCGATTACCGGCCTGGAAAGCCTCAGCGGGGTGAAAGTACTCGCGGTGAAAGGCTCCACATCCGCTCAGAACATTCGCGAGAAAGCCCCGGATGCTGAGGTGCTTGAATTCGATAACTATCAGGATGCATTCACTGCTCTCAAAGCAGGTAAAGGCGAAGCGCTGACCACAGATAACATCATCCTCATCGGTATGCAACAGACGGATAACAGCTTCCAATTGGTTGGTGGCAATTTCACAAGCGAACCTTATGGTATGGCCATTCGCAAAGGCGACACTGCCTTCGTGGAGGAAGTCAACACGCTGCTCAAAAGCATGAAAGACAGCGGGGAATATGACACATTACATGAGAAATGGCTCGGCTCCAAGCCCGAGTAACCCGAATTAAGATAGGTAAGCGGCGAATTCGTCTGCTGGATGCGAAGCATGAGCAGACGTAATCGCCGTTTCTACATCTGGAGAACGGAGGCTTCGCCTATATGGGCACATTGGATTTCAGCGTACTGATGCGACACTCGGATCGTTTTCTGGAAGGGTTCCTGAATACGATTCAAGTGAGCATTATGGCTCTCATTGGCAGCTTTATCCTTGGCGCGATCCTGGCTATCTTTCGGATATCCCCTGTGAAACCCCTGAACTGGATCGGCACGGCTTTTGTGGAATTTATCCGAAACATCCCATTGTTGCTGGTTGTGTTTTTCTTCTATCTTGGACTGCCTGCACTAGGCATCTCGCTGGATGGATTTGTCTCCGGTACTCTGGGTTTGACCATCTACACCGCCGCTTTCATTGCCGAAGCAATCCGAGCGGGCATTCAGACCGTGCCGCGTGGACAACTGGAAGCAGCAAGGTCTTCAGGTTTGTCCTATGTACAGGCCATGAACCTGATCATTCTGCCCCAGGCCATCAAGATTGTACTGCCGTCCATCGGCAACCAGTTCATCAATTTGGTCAAAAACTCATCCATTCTTGCCGTTGTCGCTGGTATGGATCTTATGTATTTTGCCGACTTGGTTAACTCGGATACATTCCAGCCGCTAAGTGTGTACACCATTGTTGCGCTGTTCTATCTGGTGCTGACACTACCACTCAGCTTCCTGGTGCATTATATGGAGCGCAGGTTTGGACAGAGCGATGCAGAAGCGCGCAGCACCAAAGGCAAACCGAAAAAGAACAAACCGGCAGGTCAGGTCACCATGTAACAGATCGACTTGTACCTGGCGTAGATTTTTAGGGAAATATATCGGCTTGTCCATGCCCCATCTATTGATCTTCGATATTCCATTCCTGCATACAGAAGGAGGCTAATAAAATATGGACTTTAGCGGGGCCTATGCGTGGCCCAACCTTCGTTTCCTGCTTCAAGGATTCCTGATTACCCTGCAGGTAGCAGGGCTATCCATTATATTCAGCTTTGTGCTCGGCACTGTGCTGGGTACGATCCGGTTTACCCGTATCCCTGTTCTGTCACAGATCGTGGCAGTGATCGTGGACACGATCCGAAATCTGCCGCTGTTGCTCATCATTTTCTTCATCCACATGGTACTTCCACAGCTCGGGATTAAAATGTCCGTCTTCTGGTCCACAGTTGTTGGACTGAGTCTGTTTGAAGGCGCGATGATCGCTGAGATCGTCCGTAGCGGTCTGAAGTCTGTTGAGCGCGGTCAGGTGGAAGCTGCCCGCTCCTCGGGCCTGAGTTACATGCAGACTCTCGGTGGCATCATCATGCCACAGGCGCTACGCCGCATGTCCCCGCCGATGGTAAGCCAGTTCATCTCACTCCTGAAGGATACTTCACTGGCGATCATCATCTCTCTGCCGGAACTGATGCACAACGTGCAGATCCTTGGCGGTCAAAGTTTTGATTACATTATCCCGGCCCTGCTGCTCGCAGCCGTATTGTATCTTGTCATCAACTACGCGCTCTCCATTGTCGCAAGGCGACTTGAGGCACGGATGAATTGATAATCAGAGAGAATAAGGCATGAAAGGATACGAAAAATGAAGGAACAACTAGGAACATCAAGGAACCGAGACCCCGTGATTGATTAGATATGATTAGGCATGAAGGAAAGAACCTAATAGATGAAAAGAATGAAAGCGCGCCAAAGACTCTAAACCCATCTATGCAGTGGATTTGGAGTCTTTGGGGCTAAAATTATGCTCATCATTTCACGAGCTTCCCACCAATTTCTAACGAACTGAGGGAAGCTTATTTAGCTATTTGTGGGATAGTTTCTAATCTAACGAATCGTAGACGCTCTATTCTTCCGATTCACCCCGCTTTTACCCCCTATTACAGGGTTTTGAGTAAAATAGCTTCACTGAGATTCGTTACATTTTTCATTTCAGCTTATATTCCCGAATTAGACGCCTCAGGTTCGTTAAAACTTACGCCACCACCGCGAATTAAATAAACACCCACTCCCACTATTAATGATTCACCCGATTCGCCCAATTCGTCCACAATCAGCTCATCCGCTAGATCGCTGCTCCGTTGCGACGTAATTCCGCCTGTAACAGCGCGATCGGCAGTTCCACCGGGTCCAGCTTCATCTTCACTGTGAGTCCAGCCGCTGTTCCCGCGGCCTCCCCGGTAGCCATACAGCTTGGAGTCAACCTTGTCGTTGCATGCGCCTCATGTGTGGTGGAGATGCAGCGTCCTGCCGCCAGCAGATTGCGGATATTTCGAGAGATCAGACAGCGATACGGAATATCATATGCTCCATCTCCCTCTATAAAGGCAGCCACAACGCCTTGACCCGAAGGGTCATGAATATCAATCGGATAACCACTTCTGGCAATCACATCTTCAAATTTTTGTCCTGCAACCACATCCACCTGGGTCAAAGCGTAATGACCTATGATTCGTCTCGATTCACGGATACCAATCTGCGGTGCTACTGCCGAGATCGAAGCCCGTTTGAATCCAGGCACATCACGCTGCAAAAATTCAGCGATCATCAGCACCTGCTTCCGGCCTTCCTGTTCCGCAGAGGTTAGATCCTCGGCATCCGTCGCATCAAGTCCCTGCACTCGGGTACAATTAATCAGCACTTCATCCTCTGCCGGTCCGGTAAAAAATAACACCTGGTCGCGATTAATCGGCACACCTGCTTTTTTCCAATGGGAATAGAAGCCGCTCACCCCGGTTAACGGAATGCTGTCCAGTTCAGCAAAAGGAGTTTTCACATAAAAATCCTCCGGGTGCTCCAGCATGTATTGTTTCACTCGTCCAAGATCCACACCACGCATGCGGAATTTCATGGTCATCGGCTGTGACTGGTGGTCTCCGTCTCTTCCCTTTGCCACAGAAGCACCCGCAAGATAAGCCAGATCCGCATCCCCGCTTGAATCCACAAATACATTCGCCTGGAATTCCATTCTTCCAGATTTGTTGGTCACTCGCACCGCTTCCACCCGATCCTCTACAACGACCACCTCGTCCACAAAGCTGTGCAACAGAAGCCGGACACCTGCCTCCCGCAACATCTCTGCCGCAACCACCTGAAAGATGGCCGGATGGTACGGCGTGACGGTATGAACAAATCCAACCGTATCGCGCAGATGCCCCGGAGAGCCGCCACGTGCCTGCAAACGATCTACAATCTCCTGCGCAATACCTTTAATAACCTGCTCACCGCGCTCCGTATGGAAAGTCATCCAGGGATAGACCATAGCGGCGGTTGACATCCCGCCGACGAATCCATATCGCTCCACCAACACTGTTCGTATCCCCTGCCGTCCAGCCGCAATGGCTGCCGCTATACCCGCAGGGCCCCCTCCCACAATAACGACATCTGCTTCTTCCTTTTTCATGCTCATCCGTTCACGCAAATGTTGTCCCTCCTTCGTTCTATTGCACGTATTACACGGCTTACTCTTTCAGTCCCGTCATGGCAACCCCCTCAATGAAGCGCCGCTGTGCCAGAAAAAAAACAATTAACAGTGGCAAGGTTGCCATGACGGTGGCGCTCATCAGATATTGCCAGGCTGTACCCACTTCATCTGTAAACAGGGATAATCCAAGCGGCAGCGTCATTAGATCACGCGAGTTAATGAAGATCAACGGATCAAAAAACTCATTCCAGATTGTCACAAACGTAAAGATTGTCAGCGTAGCCATACCCGGCTTGGCAATGGGCAGCATAATTCGCGCATATATCCGGAATCGGTTGCAGCCGTCCATCATCGCCGCTTCCTCCAGCTCCGTTGGCACCGTAATGAAGAACTGCCGCATCACAAAGATGCCAAATACACCACCCGCGCCAAATATCGGTAGCAAAATTAACGGAAGATGGGTATCAATCCACCCCAGTTGTCGCATGAACAGAAACATCGGTATCGCCGTCACCTCATGGGGAATCATCATCGCACTTAGCAGGATGAGAAATACCACATTACGTCCTTTAAACGGAATTTTGGCGAAGGCGTACCCAGCGAGGGAAGCAAAAAATACTGTTCCCAGCACAACCAACGCAGAAATGTAGATACTGTTCCAATAAAAACGGTGAAACGGAATCAATCGAAAGACATCGATATAGTTCTGAAATCGGAATGGTTCCGGTATCCACTGCGGTGGATAGGTGAATATGCTCTGGGGTTCCTTGAATGATGTCGATATCATCCAGATAAATGGCACAATCATAATGAGGGAAATCAGGGTCAGCAACAAATACGTCCCCAGAGTACTTCCTATCTTCCGCCCCGAAGGACTAGGCATCGCCTTCATTGAATACCCACCTCTTTCGGAGCTGCCATTGTAGCAGCGTCAGAATTAGCACGATAAAGAACAGTACATATGCGAGAGCAGAAGCGTAACCAAACTGAAATAATTTGAATGCTTTTTCCCAGATATAATAAACCAATACCTTGGTGCTGTTGCTCGGCCCGCCCTGTGTCATCACATAGATCTGCCCGAATACTTTGAGTGAACCAATCACAGTCATGACTACCGTCAAAAACACGGTTGGCGTGATCATGGGCAGTGTGACGTGAAAGAAAGTTCCCCTCTTGCCCGCCCCGTCTAATGTTGCCGCTTCGTACAGCGAACGCGGTACCTGCTGAATGGCTGCTATGAACAGCACCATGTTCAGACCGACATTTTTCAGCACACTTGTCACGATAATCGCTGGCATTGCCAGATCCTGATTGTAAAGCCAAGCCGGACCCTTGATGCCCAGCATCAACAGAAGCTGATTAATCAATCCAGACTCTGTCGCATACATCAGCTTCCACACGATGGCCCATACGATCAACGAGGTCATGACCGGAACAAAAATCGCTGTTCGGAAAATTCCGATGCCCCGCAGATTTCTGGACAGCAACAACGCGAGCAACAGGGCGAGCACAATATTAAGCGGCACCAGCCCCGCTGTGAAATAAACTGTATTGGCGAGCACTTTCCAGAACATCGCGTCTGTCATAATATTCCGGTAATTCTCCAATCCAATAAAATGATGATCTCCCAGCAGCGGCCAATCGGTCAGGCTCATGTATAACGCGAGACCCATGGGAAATAACAACAGCAGGGTAAACCCAAGCACCATCGGCGATACAAACAGCCAACCTGCGATCTGGGCCTCTCTGGCGAGCGGTCCCCCTCTTTTGCGCTTGTGTGAATGGGTCAATCAGGCCTCCCCCTTTTAATCAAATTTCCTCCGAAGCTGAACTCTGCGACGATTCTATATAAGGTGAACTATACATTTACACAAGAACGTAGAGGACAGAAAAAACCTGAAGAAGCGAAGTGGTCGCCTTTATCCCCGGATTTCCCCTTTATATATGGGATTCAAAAAAAATCTGGGGATAACAGCGATCGGAAGGTTGTTCTGGCATCGGAGTGGCAAGTGTAAATATTCTTTAGTTCAACTTATATAGTCCGAACGGTTCAGACTGTCCACCGCATTGCGGAACCCGTTCACAGCCCTTCGCAGCTGTTCTTCCGTGTTGCCTGTCACGACCGCCCCAAGCATGATCGCTTTTACCCCGGTATCGCGCAGCACCCGAACATCCTCCGGCACCAGCTTTCGCTGGGAAGGAACCAATACCGGAACCCGGGCTTGCAAGACCAGACGGCGATACTTGAGTACATCCGCGAAGCTCAGCGGTGTACCATATTCTTTTCCAGGTACAATGGATGCCTCCAGAGCGGTGAAGCCGAAGTGCGCTGCCGATGTTACGAGGGAAGCATCATATTCCTCATTGATCGCAAACGTTGGGTCCAGCCCCAAGTCACTCAGCATGAAAGATGGCAAGTGATGTGCATAGATGGAATAGAAATCAAAGCCCAGCCCACCAAGACGCTCCACATCCTCCCTTTGTGCTCCATCAATACTGCCAGAAGGTACAACCCCAAGCGGGCCACCAAACTCACTGCGGATCGCCCGAAACACCTCGGCGTACATGTCCAATGGACCAAAATGATTCCCGCTGGCGCGATGACCGACATTATAATGTACCTTCAGTGCATCAGCGCCCTCTTCCATAGCTGCCCGTGCCAAAGCAATATCATTCTCAGGCAGGCTGACCACCAGCGACAGCGGTTTCCGTTCAAGTAATTCTTTGAAATTGCCCATTGTTCTCACCTCCGGTTTCGATCAAATGACTTAGGGTTGCAACACGCTTTGGATCTCTTCCTGCATTTGTTTCAGGTTATCCTCAGCTGTCGCTGTCTTTGCAAATAGTCGGTCAAATCCCTGCAATACCGCATTGTCGATATCCTGCCAACGGATATGACCGGGGATTAAGCGCGCTTTGGGCATTTCATCAATGACCGCCTGCACGATATGCTCTTTGCTCGGGTTATTCGGCTGAAGAATGAATGCATCTGAGTTCAGAACAGAGGTACGCGGAGGCACAAAGTAGGTGGCTGTCGCCTGAATCCCCTGCTCACTGGCAAAATACTTCAACAGCTTCTTCGTTTCCTCTGGATGTTTACTGTCGTTGAACATGGCATATCCGGCCTGCCCCAGCATCGGCACACTGCCTTGAGAACCGGAAGGCATAGGAGCGATGCTCCATTCAAAATCCGTAATCTCCCTTGCTTTGGAAACATAGCTGTAATTATCGAAGAACATGCCCACATTACCCGCATCAAAGCTGACCTGTTCGCCCGCCTTCGGGTGTGATTCATCGGTGAACATCATGCGTTCCAGCAATTCAAAGGTCTGTACGCCATAGGCATCGTTCCAGGTGAACGTTGTCATGCCTTCGTCGAATGGACCGCTTCCATTGGACCAGGAGTAGGAGGAAAGCACCGCCCAGGTCTTCCAGTCGCGAAAAAAGTTGGCACCATAGATTCGGTTGGTCGCATCCTTACTGGTAATGGCTTTGGCGGACTCTTCGAACTGTTCCCATGTCCATTTTCCTTGGGTGGCAAGTCTGTTTGGATCAGTCAGACCGACTTGGTCAAACAGCGTTTTATTGTAAAACATGACCACCGGAGGTGTAGAGAAAGGTAGCCCTAGCAGTTGATCGCCATCACGGAACAAATCCAATGTACTTGGAATATAATCATCCAGCTTAAACTGTGCATCTTCCTTGAACTCGGATACATCGGCCAGAATGTGGTTGGACTTGAATTGTGGCACCATTCGCTCCGATACCCAGGCGAGATCGGGAAGAGAGCCTCCGGCGGCAAGCACCGAAATTTTTTGCTGGTATTCTGCGAAAGGTACGGATTCCATCGTTACTTTGATGCCTGGATTTTCCTTTGTGAAGTCATCAATCAACTTGTTGTACACATCCATATGCGCCTGATTGCCCCACATCATGAACTTCAGCTCGACCTCTCCATTCTCTCCGCTTGCACTGCCAGATTCACTGTTAGAATTGGAGCTTGCGCACGCGATTGAAGCCATCATCATGAGTACAAACACCAGTATCAGTCCTGCTTTTTTCATGGAAATCCCCCTTATGGACGTCGTGGTATACATGTGCAACCAAAGTATAACGAAAGCATCGTTCCCCCTTAAATCACGTCAACTACAGAAATGGTATGGTTTTTCAAGAGATACTGAATCGGTCTCGATATTCTCCTGCGGTCCATCCCACCTGCTGCTTGAACACCAGCATGAAGTGTTTGGGGCTCTGATGCCCGGATAACCGTGCCACATCATAGATTTTGAGACCCGTGTTGATCAGCAACCACTTGGCCCGCTCCATACGTGCCTCAGTGATGTATTCGGAATAATTGATGCCTATTTCGTTCTTGAACAATTGGCTTAAATAAGTAGGGTTCAAGTTAACAAGATCGGCTATCGTCTGAAGTCGCAGATCTCCATCGGGATGTTGCTTGATGTGCTCCTTCACATCTCGGATAATCTTCCGTGTATCTCCACCAGCGTGTTCTGTTTTGCCAGATGGCTCAGGGATAGAAAGAGTTGTAATACCGTATCTGCGATCCAGCAGCAATTGAATCTTTTGTATGCATAATGCCAGTTCATAACGATCGATGGGCTTCAACAGGTAGTTCAACACCCCGAACTCCATCGCTCTGCGTGCATATTCAAACTCGCCGTAGCCGCTAATGATGAGCATTAGCAATTCAGGGTACATGTCTCTTGCTTTGCTTACCAAAGTTAGTCCGTCCATTTCACGCATGCGGATATCCGTGATTAACACGTCCGGCACCTCACATCTCAGAAAATCCAGCGCCTCGGTACCGCTCGATGCTTCGCCCGTTACCTGAAACTGAGAAGACACTTGTACGATCAGTTCCCTCAGTCCCTGACGGATGACCGTCTCATCCTCTACAAGCAATACTTTATACATGCGCTTCAATCCCCTTTCGGTAGAAGTTGAATGGATATCGTGACCACCAGGCCCTGCCCGGGACTCCCATCAATGCTTAGGCTGCCGCCTTCTCCATACATGAGGCGAAGCCTCTGAGCGATATTGTTAAGCCCCAGACTGTCCCCGGCATGGCAACGTAATGCCTCATTGGAAGGCTGTTTTGATATGGATTCATTTAACTCGTCAATCTTTGCCTGAGTCATACCCTTACCGTTGTCTCGCACGCTAATCAGCAGCTCATGGTCGAATTTCAAGGCAGATACCCAGATTACTCCTCCATTTTCCTGCCCTTCAATGCCATGGTAGACTGCATTTTCCACCAGCGGTTGCAATACCAGCTTGGGAATCAAATACTCGGCTATCCCTTCTTCGATATCATAGATAATCTCTAACTTGCCGTCGTAACGTACCTGCTGAATGCGTACATAGGATTGTACAAAAGCAAGTTCTTCTCCAAGTGGAACCATCCGGTCCACCTTATCAATCGTATAGCGCAGCAGCTTGCCAAGCGCCGTCACCATGTCCGATACCTCAGCATGCTTCTGGCGAATGGCCATCATGTTAATGGACTCCAGCGTGTTATATATAAAATGGGGATTCATCTGGCTTTGCAACGCTGACAACTCTGCCTCCCGCTCTTGAATGCCCAGCAGAAACACCTCATTGAACAGCCGATGAATCTCTTCCATCATTCGGTTAAAGCCCCGGCTAATCTGTCCGAATTCATCACTGCTGAAGTGTGCTACACGCTGGCTAAAATCTCCCTGCTCCACCCGAATCATGTGGTGCTTCAGTCGAATCAGTGGCCGGGTGATACGATAAGATAACAGAACCGCCAGAATTGCTATACCCGCCATACATAACACTGCGAACCATATTGTAAAGGTGAGCATCTCACCCGACTCCTTTTGAATCACAGCAATAGGTGTAAGACTGATCACCGAAAGCCCAGAATAGCTGGAATGGTGTTGTACATAGAGATAGGGCTGCCCATCCAGAATAACTTTTTGGTTTCCTGCATAGCTTTGAAGCTGTCCCTGCATTAGCAACTGGTCGTACGCAGACATTCCTCCGATTGAGGTCCGTTCGAACAGCAGACGCTGCTTGCTGTCTACAATCATCAGGCTTGCATCTTGCTCATAATTCAGATTGGATAACAGTTGACCGAAGGCCTCCAGCCGGATATCAATCAGAATGTAACCCAGTCGCTGGAGCGTACCCGGATCTCGAAGCACTCTGCCCACCGATATATACGATTCTTGCTGACCACCCGTGTAATAGCCGGGTTCATGCGGAGGAAGTAGGCGCCATGTCCCTTCCGAGTCTTCAAGCTCTGCAAACCAGTCATCCTGCCTGCTGTCCCATACCGGCTTGACCGCCAGTGAATCGAGATTGGAGAACAAAATGCCGCTGTTGCTGATCAGATGAATTCCCCGAATCTCCGGTCGGTCATAAGCTTGACCAGATGTGTAGAGCTTCATTTTCAGATAATCCTCAGACCTCGCCCATGTACCCGACCCCATTGGAGCGTTGTATTTCCCTAGAATGCCAAGCACCATCTGATCGTAAAGCGGCAAGAGCGACAACCGCTCAAAGTCCTTCAGCAGACGATTCAGATTGGCGTTAATCTGGCGAACCATATCAATGGTGAACTGCTCGGTCTTGCGATCCATCGTCTGCGAGAAATGCTTGTAGTTCATCACTCCCTGCAAACTTAGCGGCAGCAACGTCAGCGCCAGGAACAACAGGAGCAACTTGGTGCGCAGGTTTACGTTTTTTCCGAAAAAAATGCGTACCTTGTCCATCATTTCCGTTCATCCCTCCCTCTCCCGATCATTGTATGAGCCCCCTTCACAGATCAATCTGGATATAACTGGGGTCATCATATCCAGTTTTAATGATCATCCGCTATCCTGCCAATCCTGGAATTGGTACGGAATTTCAAGTTATCCGCATAGGTTTCAGGGTGAACGCCAAAAAGCCGACTGTATCGCTACAGTCGACTACGCTATTTCTATAGAACACATCCGCTGAATTAATCTATGGAACTAATCTGCTGAACCAGACGAGGAAGCCATTCTTCCAGTGAGTCGAATGCAAATCCGGCTTGGGCTGCTTTGTTTGTATTCATGTACCAGGATGAAGTGATGCCAAAAGGTGAAGAATGCTCGTTCTCCGCCTCAGATTGAATGATGCTCTTTTTCCCGACAGCAACTTCAATTTTACCGATCAGTTCATTGAGCGATATTGTTCCACTGGAAGCCGCATTAATAGGTCCATTGATCTCCGCATCCGCCAGCCAAGCCAAAAAACGTGTCGCTTCCGAAGATTGAATGAATCCAATATCCGCTTTCGGGTTAGGTAAACCGATCGGCAGCCCCTGTTGTACATGTTCTATATGAAAATGTAATCGTCTCGTATAGTCATCCATACCCAGTACAATGGGGAACCGAACAGTCACTACTGGGAATGTTGCCTTTTGTATCAACATAGCCTCCGCTTGTTTTTTACCTTCCTGATAAGAAACGACTTCATCTCCCACCATTTGAACGGGATAGGTGGACGGGTCAAAATCCTCTTCATGAAAGCCATCATCTCCCTGTGTCCCGGCCTCATAGACAGATAAGCTTGAAGTGAGGATGTAACGTTCTACTCTGCCTTCAAAGACTTTCACTGCTGCCAGAGCCGCTTCTGCCGAGTAGCAGGCATGATCATACACCACATCCCAACGCTCCAATTCCGCAGCCTGACGCAATGATGCTTCGTTAGTCCGATCCAGGATAATATGGGTAACCCCTGAATCAAACGGAAATGCAATATTCCCTCTGCTCACTACTGTGACTTCAACGTTCTCTTGGGCTGCCCAATGCTCGACAAGCCTTTTGCCAAAAAAACGGGTGCCTCCAATAACCAATATTTTTTTACTCATTCCATACCCCTCCATGTCTCATGATGATGAATCCAGAATGCAGCCCCGCAATCGGACGCTCTAAGGAGTAAACGATAGAAGAGTATGAAAAGATACGAAGTAAGTTGGATCGGCGTGCTCACTTTCTTGTTTATACATAAAAACAACCGACTGCATTATGCAATCGGTTGTCTGTTCCCGAGATGGCTTTTATATTTGAATCGATTATATTCATTAATCAGCTCGTCCAGTACCATGGACTGTCGGAGGACTTGGTTGTCCTGCATGCCATGATTCTCCGCCAAACGACTTAACTCTTGCCTGTTCCGTTCGATTTTATCTTTGATCTGCCTCGGTTCATTCATAGCATGCACCCCCTCTTTGTATAACATTTTAGGATACATTGCCAAAAAATTCATATTATATTCCTTTGCAGAATAAAATGATCGTTTACAAAGGTATTTTCATAACTTAAATTAATTTATATCTCCCTATTTCACATGCATCAAAAAAGCTAATTCAGAATTGGATTCCATCTACCGTTTGTATAAACAACTCATATGATCAACTTAAAGGTTACTGATCTCAGCCGGACTCATTTCTTCATCTACATAGGGTTCATTGTTCAAGGCAATCTGGTTTGAGTGGTCAGAGTAGAGAAAAAACGAAACATATCTTTGACCTTCAAGGTTAAAAGAAATAATAACCCCTGCAGTTGGTAAATTGATTCAAGAGACGTATGGGCTATCAGGCCCACTAATTCTGAAATTATACTTATACTGATTGATAGAGTAAAACCATTGTTATCGATTGCAATCACTAGACATATAAATCAGATGTATACTGATCGCTGCAACGGTATCCACCATAATAGTATGTATGGTATAATATTCCTATCAACAGAATGGCTAATATGGGTGGTCGGCTAGTCTCCTGCAAAGGAGGTGATGCCTGTGGCGATTGAAACGGTATTGACATTGATGATCAGTTTTGCGGGGTTCATTGTAACCTTGATTGGACTGATTGTAACTATTGTCATTGCCTTAAATAATCAAAACAAAAAGAAATAAACCGCCCCAGCTAAGGTAATGGTCTATTTCAGCTACCTATGCACAGCCACCGCCCTTAGAAGCGGCTGTTGTAAAGAGTAGGGATGTTCGCGCATCCTTGCTCTTTTTTTATTATCTCCAGTTTAGCACAGTTTGTTGCAGAAGTTAACTCTTTACTGGTAATTATTGTCGCTCATTTTTGGAGTAGAAGGGAAGGGGTATAGAGATGGTTGTTGCATAAAGGTTCGCTTAATCTTTAAGCACATCCTGTCTGCCACACATTCAAATAAAATAAGTTCCTATTGATCCTTTGGCAAAAAAGCTTTCAGCTACATCAAATAATTCTTCTATATATGATCGATCGTCCGTTACATGAGTGATGACTTGTTGTATACAATCCAGCTTACCAAGTACAACACACTCGTATAGGTATGGTTCCACAAGCCTCCAGTGGGCGCGGGTTCATAGACATCGGTCTGCTACCTTTAAGAATGGCACTTAAAGTTCCAACATTAATTCCAGTAATATCGGAAAAATGCTGCAACTTGAGATTCTGCTGTCTCATATATTTCTCAATATGTACTCTTATTGTAGGTACCAATTCCACTGTCTCACCTCCGTCATTAGAATCACTTATAATTCAATTTAATATAATAAATGTTATTTTAATCCTGTATTTTACATTGGTCAATCTATGAAAATACAAAAAAAGCTTACTCTCAATACTTGAAAGTAAACCTCATTGACAATTTAATATATCTCTGACTGTTATAGACTGCCTCCACCATGATGATAAGCTAACATTTGTATAATTACATCACTATCAAAATTACCAATCCCACCAAAATTAATAATCATAAAACTAAGCAAGATTACATAGAAGATTTTCTTTTTTTTCATAAGATTTCTGAACCTCCATCATTATAAGTTTGTATTGATGCTCGATTTCAGTGTTGCCCATGCTTTTGTACTTTTCATATAAGGAAATACAATGAATGACATCTTTTTGATTATTTAATCTTATAGATTCTGCTAAACAGTGTATAAGCTCCTTCAAACCCTCTTGATATTCATGACGATTCAAGTGATAGAGAGAACGTTCTAACAAAAATGCAGCATACATATCACTTTTCATCTGTTCTGTATATCCTTTTAAATGGTTAATTTCCGAGTTAATTTGATCACTAAACTTATACAAAATCTCATCAATATTTTGTTCAAATTTATTAGCCGCTTCTAAAATATTAACTATTGCAGGTAAAATTTCATGTTCATTTTGTTCAATAAATTCCACGTAAGCAGGTAAAACATTGAAATCACCTATCATTAATTTATATAAATAAGTATTGGCTTCTGTCCAACCAGCAAATTTATCAATAAAAATCTGATCTTCTTCATCCGGTTCAGAGACTTTAGCAAGCTTGGCATAGAGTTCTGTATAGAGCAAAGCCTCTTCATAACGTCCCTGCCTTTCACATGACATTGATTTAAGCAAATTGGAATAAGCTCTATATACGAACAAAGGATAGGCGGTAAGTCTATCGCTTTTAGCTATTTTTTTCTTTGTATATGACTGCAAAATTTTCGTTTTCTGATCTAATTCTTCAGCCAGATCAATTACCTTGTCCCAATACCTCAGGGCGAGATACGTATTCGCCAAATCCTTAATCGCATCCAGTTGCCGTTCCTCATCCAGCCGATTAATATATGGCTCAAAGTGCACAGCGGCCCGCAGGTTATCATGTTGATTCTGACCAAGCGAGAGGGTGAAGATGCGATACTGGCACAGAGCCAGACGTTCCGAATGTTGATATTTCTCACACTCCGCCACACATTCGTACAACATCCGTGCAGCCTTCGTCTGTCCACGTTCAAGCATGCCTTCCGCCATCTCAAACAACTCCGAGATATACGAGCGATCATCCGTCACTTCCTGGATAACCTTATGAATACATTCCAGCTTGTCCAATTCAGCACAGCGTTGCAGGAATGGTTCCAGTCTCCTCCAATGAGGTGCCGATTCCACGAAACATTCAGCCCCATAAATCTCGTAGAAATACCCCTCTTCCAGCTTCATGCCTTGGGTAATCAGATCCAGTTGCGCCATAGCGATGGGCCGAGTCCCCTTAATAATTGCGCTAAGCGTTCCAGCGTTAACTCCCGATATATCGGCAAAATACTGCAGGGTGTACCCCTGTTTCCTGATGTAGTCCTCAATATATGAGCGTATCGTAGTTGTAGGTTCCATGTATCCCACCTCCACAATGAAAATCCATAATTTTGAATTTATATGATAAGCACAATTTTAATCCTAAATTTTACAGCGGTCAATAAAAATCGTGGCAATTCCCTTCACATTTATGCAAGGAGGCCTCGCTGTTCCTGCTTATAGAAAAAATCCATTAGAAGAATCCGTGAGAACGTGATACATTTAATCCAACTTACATATCCTACTATTTCAATAGGATTATACGACACAGATACTATCAATTCAGTTCGAGGAGAAGGTCAGATGAAATTTGCCTTGTTTAGTCTCATGATGAATCTGCCTAATGCCGTAACCGGGGAAGCTCTGACAACTCAGCAGAAATTCCATAATATATTAGAGCAAGCAAAGCTGGCTGAACGACTGGGTTTCGATGCCTATGGAATCGGTGAACGACACGGTGCGCCGTTTCTATCTTCCTCGCCACCTGTCGTATTAACGGCAATAGCCGCAGCAACCACACGCATTCGGTTACTAACCACCGTTACTGTTCTTAGTATACTTGATCCAGTCCGGGTTGCCGAGGATTATGCCACGTTGGATCAATTATCGGACGGACGGCTGGAGATGATCATCGGGAAAGGCAATGACCCTCGGCACTATCCGCTGTTTGGCATAAGCGAAGAGGAACAATGGGACTCACTCGATGAACGCTATCATCTGCTAAGACGGCTGTGGTCTGAAGAGAATGTAACCTGGCAGGGAACGTATCGCCCTCCGCTTGAGGGGGTGACCACGTGGCCAAGGCCGCTTCAGCAATCCATCCCAATCTGGCATGGTAGCGCGTCGAGCACGGTCTCGACCGAACTCGCTGCCAAATATGGCGAGCCGCTCTTCACGTCGAACTCTTTTCACCCGCAAGCCAAATACAAAGCGTTAATTGATCATTATCGGGAGCGCCTCGATTATTATGGTCATGATCCGCAGCAAGCAGTGATTGGCTCTGGTGCCGGCAGCCTCTATCTTGCGGATACGGGCGAAGAAGCCATTCGCCGTTATAAGCCATATTATGAAGCGTTCCATGCCACTGCCGCCGCACAGCATAACCAGTCCCCCTTCACCGATCTGGAGGATAACATTGCACGAGGTCCTGCGTTAATCGGCAGTCCGGAGCAGATCATTGAGAAAATTCTGGACTATCATGCCGCTTACGGACATCAGGTGCTGAGTATCAGCGTAGATGGACTGACGCATAGCGAGCAGTTGGAGCAAGTGGAGCGTTTTGCCAAGGAAGTTGCCCCTGTATTACGCCGTGAACTGCCCAGTTCGGTATGGAATGAACCCCCGGTGTTAACCCAGCACTCATCCTTCCTTTCCTCTAATGTTACAGATTCATGGCCCACAGCCATCTCACCTATATTCCAGGTCTAACAATCTCCCACGTACAATATACATGTGCTCCTTCCAGGGTGATTCCTACGAATCGCCCTCTTCCCTCTTCCTCCCACTTGTATCGCGACTATCCCTATATCTACTTGGACTGAATGCCTTCCAACAATGAACGAAGCATCACATCTACAAACGCATCATCCATCGCTTCCCCCGTCACTAACATACGATAGAACACCGGCCCATAGATCAGATCAATGTATAATCCAATGTCCGTCCCACTCTTTAATTCGCCGCGCTCTACACCCTTCTCCAGAATTCCCCGAGCTTCACGCCGACGTGGTTGGATGTACCTTGTACGGTATTCTTCGGCGAGCCCTGCATCCGACTGCCCTTCCCCAATAATCTGTGTAATCACTTTTCCTTCCCGACTGGTCAAAAAACGAACCAGATTACTCGCATGTATGCGTATATCCTCCAATACCGAGCCTGTATCCGGCACTGGCAATTTTGCCGTTGCAGCAGACATATATCCGTCCATGATGACTGCGCCTTTATTCGGCCACCATTTGTAGATAGTGGCTTTGCTCACCTGTGCACGTTCAGCAATCTTCTCGATTGTAACCGCCCCGAATCCGTGCTCCAACAACAACTCATACGATGCTGTAAGAATGGCATTCTGGGTTTCCATGTTACGCGGACGTCCTCTTTTGGCAGTCATCTTGAGCCCTCCTGGATGTATAAAATATATTTAATCATCAGTATTTTTCATAAAAACGATACGTTCATTATACTAAACTGCCATGAGTACACACAATTCCATCCTACGCTCACCTTTTCATCCTCATTAAAATATGTAGAGCCTATTTACAATACTATACGTTTAGTTTATTATATATTTGTAATTAGTGAACCTACCGTTTAGTAATTAACGTTTTTAAATATCACCTGTTTATTGGGAATACCAATTTAGAACTGTGGAGGATGATTATGATGGATATGAGACAACAAGTGAAGAAGGCACCTGTACCCACCTGGATTATTTTTTTGCTGGCATCAGCTTGTGGATTGATCGTGGCAAACCTGTATTATGCTCAGACCGTTATCGGTCCGATCAGCATGACAACGGGTCTGTCTTCTGCCGCTGCCGGATTGATCGTAACGTTGACTCAGATTGGTTATGTCATTGGTTTGCTGTTTATCGTGCCGCTCAGTGACATTACCGAGAATCGACGCCTGGTCGTTCTTTTCCTCATCGTACTGGTTGTTGCCCTGATTGCTGCGGCTTTCTCGCCCACTGCTGTTGTATTTCTGACTGCCTCTCTGTTCATTGGTATAGGTTCTGTGGTCGCTCAAATTCTGGTGCCCTATGCGACATATCTTACTTCCGAGGAACAGCGCGGACGGGTTGTTGGCAATGTAATGAGTGGTCTGCTGCTGGGCATCATGCTGGCTCGTCCTGTCGCAAGCTTTATCACCAGCCTCTTCGGATGGCAGACGGTCTTTGTATTCTCCGCCATTGTCATAACACTTCTCATGTTGCTCCTATCACGCGCTCTTCCTGCTCGCCAGCCTGAACCCACCTTGAAATACGGGCAATTAATCGTGTCCTTGGGCACACTGTTCAGAACGATGCCGCTGCTGCGCCGCCGGGCGTTCTATCAGGCCAGTCTGTTTGGTGCTTTCAGCTTGTTCTGGACTACGGTTCCGCTCAGGCTCGCTAACGATTTTGATATGTCACAGCAAGGGATTGCCTGGTTCGCACTGGCTGGTGTCGGTGGTGCTATTGCCGCTCCCATTGCCGGGAGACTGGCTGATCGCGGACTAACACGTATTCTGACAGGTGCTGCCATGGTGATCGCTGCTGCTTCGTTTGGTCTTGCTTATGCGTTCCAGAGTCACTCCACGTTAGCACTGATACTGCTTGTGATCGTCGCGATCACACTGGATATGGCTGTCTCGGGAAATCTGGTGCTGGGTCAACGCATCATCTATTCGTTAGGAAGCGAAGCGAGAGGACGTGTGAATGGCATATTCATGTCGATCTTTTTTGTCGGCGGTGCGATTGGTTCATCCCTTGGAAGCTGGTCTTATGCTAACGGAGGCTGGAATCTCACAACGCTGATTGGCATGATCATGCCGCTGCTCGCTTTGGTGTATTACTTTACGGAAAAGAAAGCTGCCGTTGCCAGCAAACATCTATAAGTGCGATGCCTTCAGGCATCCTTCCTAATCAAAATCGGACTTTTGAACAACCTCTATAACAATTCTTTCATATATAAAGAAGGGCAGAGTGATCTCTAAAGATCCGCTTCTGCCCTTTTCCCTTATTTCATGACACTGAATTTTTTGGTCGCTGCCCTAACTTGATCATCCTCGCCCCATACAATGACACCTACCACTTTGGTAGCTTCCAATTCCATCGAAGCAATCTCAACTGCATATTGTTCAAAGGCATTGTTGAGCGACTGGCCTGTCTGTGAAAAAACAACATGGCTCAGTCCCCCGCTGTCATCTGAGCAGAGTTTGGCCAGATTGATCAGTTGATTCTCCCCGGCCTTCAGAATGACAGTGCTATATCGGATGCCGGCATGCTGAACGCCGCTATGATCCAGCACAGGTTGATCAGAATATAACTCCGGCTCATTCAGGGCTGCTTGTCCCATTAACAGGGCAGCCACATTAGCGGCGGCGCCAGGTTCCAAATTTTTATCCAGTATAATAGCAATTCTTTTCATATGACTGTATGCACCCTCTGTGTATTTTGTGTAAAACATACCCATGGCATATTGATTCCCTCGCGCAATACTTTGTAGGTCACAAGCCCGTAATGATCAGCGCATAGCTGATTCGTGAGCGCAATGGACTTCTCCGTGTTGTGCATGACCTTCCTGCAAGCTTCAGGGTTGGACGATACGGTGCTGTTCTCTCTATAGGTTGTATCAAGTTCAGATAACAAGTATGTGGTGGCTGGATGATGATAGATAATATCGATCTGATCGGGACATACCGCATGGAAGCCGGATAGAACCAGCGCAGGAATTTTCTCCACAAAGCTCTCAGACACCGCTAGTTCAGAATCCATGATAAAGCTGTTGAGCTTGGGATACGCCCCGGGGACCAGTAAGCAGGATATGATCCCTGATCTCAAGTCTTCCGCAGCCGCTTCAAATTCAGGGTATGGCTTGATACGTTCCGAGTTGCCTAATTTCTTCGCGATATGCATGCTGCAAGTCAGAAATCCTTCATCGTCTCCCAACGTTCCCAGTATGGCATATTTCTCTTTAACGATCTCCATTTATTTCTATTTCCTCCTTTTTATTTCTAATCCGCTAAAGATCGTATACCAAAAAATTCCTATTGTCAATTAACACTTTAACGCAACATAAATATGTATTTTGGTTCATATTTTTAACCAAAAGGTGTATTCAAAATGGAAAATATTGAGCTATAATGTTATGAAATGAATTTTTACTATTTTTAGTATTTTGTTGAAAGGGGATTTACGAGAACGTATGAAAACCATTGTATACATATCTGATTTCAGGCTTCCAACTGGATTAAACTTCGTTAAACCTTTGCAGAAATTGGCGGATCACAAGAAAATTCTGATTATTGAACGGCATAATTTGCATCATGATGAGGTCCTCAGGGACTTCTTTGATGAAATTAGATATGTCGATCATCTGGAGTCCGTTGATGCCATCCGGGAGCATATGATGCAGATCCGAGAATCCCATTCCATCTCTGCTTTGTTAACGCCTGGTGAGAATGCGATTGAGATCGGTGGTCAGCTCCGTTCCGAGTTCGGGATCCCCGGTATGCAGCGCAATCAGGCTGAGGCTGTTCGCAACAAATGGATCATGAAACAAATGCTACACCAACGCGGAATTCGGACATCCGAAATTGCCATTGCTCTACATGAACAGGACTACATTCGTTTCACTGCTGTACACGGGTTTCCGATTATTGTGAAGCCACTCAGCGGATATGGAAGTATCAATACGTTCAAATTGTCCAGCATGGATGAACTGGTACATTATCTTCACTATACAAGACAAGCACAGCAAAAGGATTTGCTGGAGGAATTCATCCACGGTACGGAGTTTCATTGTGATTCCATTGTGTCCAAGGGCAAGGTTGTATTTGCATCTGTTTCCCAATACCTGTATAACTGCCTGGATATTGCGACGAAGCAGAAACCTCCAGCCAGTATTACGTTCCCTGAAGGCACGGAAGCTGATTTTATCCATCACATCAAAGAACTCAATGAACAGGTCATTGCTGCCTTGGGTATCAATCAATCCGTAACACATGCCGAACTTTTTCTGACTCCGGAAGGAGAAGTGGTGTTTGGAGAAATTGGTGCAAGAATCGGGGGATCACATGTTATGCCTCCTTGTATCAAGAACACCCATGGCGTTGATTTCTTCGAAGCCGTCACTGATCTGGAAGTTGGAATATATGAATTCAATCAACAGGAGACGCGCCATAAATTCACAGGCATGATCTGCTTCCCTTCACGCGCAGGGGTAATTCAACACATATCCGGAATAGAGGATTATGCCGATATCCCTGGCATCATTGAGTTCAATGTATCCTATCAAGTGGGGCAGCGCGCCGGGGACGTCAACGATACTATGACCCGATCAGGCTATGCTATCGTGGAGGGTGATTCGTTCGAGGAATTGCGTCAAACCCTGCTGAATATGTACGATCGTTTCAAGATTGAAGTGACGGTTGCTGAAACCGTATAAGATGTACGGATCATCCTCACCGTTTTTGTTCTGGAGTGACAGTTATCTTGGGGAGGGCTGGAATTATTGTCTTTATTCAAAACGTACGCGGGTCTGAGCCGCGATATCTATTATCTCTGTTTAGCCAGAACGATTAACAGCACGGGAGATTTTGTATTCTCCCTGATTACCTTGGTGCTTACGTTACAGATGGGCATGAATGTGGTCAGTGCAGGGATCTTTGTGTCCATGGCAGCCCTGATTAGCGGACCCGGTGTGCTTCTTGGCGGCTATTTAAGCGATCTTATGGGCAAAAAAACAATTATTGTCATCGGGCAACTGTTGTCTGCCATCCTGATTATAAGCTGCTCTTTTTGGTCAGGCACCATTACCGTTGGTTATCTTCTGATTGCAGTCATGTTTTTCATCAGTATGACCCGGCCTGCTTATAATGCACTGATTATTCAACTGTGCACGGAGGAGAAAGAGCGAAAGTCCGCCTTTTCCCTCATGTATCTGGGGGCCAATCTGGGTATAGCCATCGGACCACTGATCGCTGGTTTTTTCATCAAGGATCATGTCAACATTGTCTTTATAAGTATCGGTACCGTGTTTCTGATATCTACCTTTATCATCATCAACCAGGTTAAGATCGGCACACTTAAGGAATTGGCATCAACAAGCAGCGAACATGCTGGACAACAAGAACAACAACGATCGAGCCAACCGCCTTCGCCGTTATTCAGATTACTGCTGAAAAATCCACTTGTTGCCTTTTTCATCGTTGTGTCATTTCTTAACTATTTTATCTATATGCAATACTCATTTAGTCTCCCACTCCAGATGAATCACTCATTTGGCGAGAACGGGGCAGCCTATTACGGCTCTGTCATGACCATCAATGCCATTAGCGTCATTATTCTTACCACCGTGATCCTGTCCGCTACACGCAAATTAACTGCCCTAAACTCCATAGCCACAGGCGCACTCTTCTATGGAATCGGATTTGGAGCCTTGAACCTGCTCGGAACCTTCCCCCATTTTTCCATCGTCGCCTTATCCACGGTGCTGTGGACCATTGGAGAGATTCTTGTGCAGACCAATATCAACCTGTATATTGCTTCGCGTGTACCCGATACACATCAGGGCCGGTTTAATGGCCTACTGTTATTCGTAGGTTGCCTGGGTTATACACTTAGTCCATATTTGACAGGTATTTTCATCAAAAGCATGGACATGGAAAGTGTATGGATCATTATTCTGGCTGTCAGTCTGTTCTATGCGTTGTCTATGATCATTCTCTGGTATATCGAAAAAAGCTCAACAAGAAGAAACGAAGTGAAACCGCTGGATCATTCAAAAAGTATCTGAACCTCAGGGCAGGGCAGCCTATTCTGCCCTTTTTTCCACTTTATTTTCACACCAAAACAGGCAAATGTGCATTCGCATCATACTCAATCAATTGCTGACCCGTATGCAATCTCTGTACCAGATCTGGATTGGCGATAAACGGTCTGCCGAACGCTGCCAGATCTATGCTTCCCTTACCAATCGCGTGTTCTGCGGTTTGAACATCCAACTCCCCCACACCAATGATGATTCCATCCCACCGACTTCGAATCCGCTCGTGAAAGGACTGCTCCTCTTCCCACGCTTTTGTATATTGGTCTGTTGAGGGATGCAAGATCGTAATTCCCGTCTCACGGAACAAGTTCAGATATGCATCGATCATTCCAGCTTTGTCTACCCAAGCATAGGATGCATCATCATCCTTTTTCTCTGAAAATCGTACCGATATGCGATCCACAGGGATCTCTTTTTTCAAAGCCACAATAATATCCCGCAGGAACCGCAATCTGCCCGCAGTGTCGCCTCCATATTCATCTGTTCTTTGGTTAGTCTTCTCATTAATAAACTGGTCGATCAGATACCCATGCGCAGCATGCAGCTCGATCCCGTCGAACCCTGCCAGAACCGCATTGCGGGCGGCCGTCTGAAAATGCTGAATTGTATCCGCTATATCCTGTGCACTCATCGTTTGAGGAACCTGATACGGCTTATGCAGCTTATGCACTCTTCCCTCTGCCGCAAGGCTGGAAGGTGCCAGTGGAGCGGTTCCGATCAGATCGGAGTGGGACAACCTGCCGACATGCCACAGTTGAGCAATAATGGTGCCGCCATGTCTGTGAACAGCATCCGTTACCCTTTTCCAAGAAGTCGTCTGTTCATCTGTATATAAGCCGGGGATGCCATAAGTGCCTTTGCCTGCCAGATTGGGGTTAATGCCCTCGGTAATGATCAGTCCCACGCCATCTCGCGCACGCTGCTCATAATATGCGACCATCTTATCCGTTACGGTCCCCTCCCGATCATCAGCAAATCCCCGGGTCAACGGCGCCATCACAATTCGGTTCCTTAATTGCCACTGATGAATCGTTACCGGGCTTAATAGTGTTGAATGTGTATTCATGTTATCCATGTCATATCCCTACTCTCTTTGTCATTAAGGATATTGTACGGCGGCTCCGATATATCGTAAAATGATTGAAATATATAGTGGTATCTCTCAGAGAGATACCTAACATTAGCATCTGCGGAAGCAATTGAAGTTAATCCACGTTCAGGAGGGTACAGCATGGAACTTTCCGATATCGATATTGTTCTCGCGGTGGCACGTTCAGGCAAAATCTCACAGGCCGCCAAAGAACTGAATTACGCGCAATCCAATGTCACTACACGCATCAAAAAACTGGAGCAGGAATATCAAATCCAGTTGTTCAACCGATTTCCCAAAGGTGTTGTACTGACCTCCAAAGGAGAACAGTTCGTCCAGTACGCTACACAGATTCACAACCTTTTGCACGATCTAAAGCAGGATATGACCGATCCCGGTGAGCCTTCTGGCACGCTGAAAATCGGCATTGTAGAAACGGCGGCATCCAGCCGCTTTATGGAGATCCTGAATGAATATCAGATAACCTACCCGAAGGTGTCCATCTCACTCGTCAACGCCACTTCACCCAAAGTACTGCGCAAGAAAATACAGGACGATGAGATTGATGGTGCTTTTATCAGCGGGGCTTGTGTGAAGGAGGGTCTGAAGGTGGAATATGAGATGCAGGACACCGTTCATATCATCTCCAAGCAGATGGATACACCACCCGAAAGTCTGTGCCAAGTATCGTGGGTTGTTTTCCCCGAGGGCTGTCCGTATCGTGAAATGACCGAAGAATTTTTGCAGGAAGAAGGGTTGTCCGCACGTAATATCATCGAAGTGAGTACGATGGAAAACCTGCTCAGCTGTGTGGAGTCTGGAATTGCTTTTACCATTATGCCGTGCAATGTTATTCACAAGAAACCGGATGAATTCTCCGTATTTGATCTGGCAGATCGTTTTACCCATACCACGACAACCTTTGTCCGCGGTGAGGATCGGTATGTCAGTAGTGCGCTGGATCAATTCATAAAGCTACTGAACCAGAAGTGCATCACGTTTTGATATAGATAACTTAGTACCCCTCTTTCAACCGCTGATCTTATTGATCACTAAATGGACTAAAGCACATTGATCGAGACCCTAAAAAAGAAAGGGATGTCCTATAAGTCATGAATATGACAGGGGACATCCCTTTGTTCGTGTTATTTTGTTTTAATGAAGCTGAGACCCTTACTCCACCTTGAATCGCGCAGCCGATTCGGCCAGCTTTTGCGTCAATTGATCGATCGTATCAACCATGTTGGCCAACTGCTGTACTGTTGAAGATTGCTCCATCATGGTTGCTGTTACCTCTTCAACCGAAGCGGATACCTGCTCTCCTGAAGCCGACAAACTATGGGCCGACTCCAGTACATCATCCTTGTTCTGTAACATCTCCTGCATCTGTCCTGCCATCGTAGCGATCTGTTGATTAATGACCGTTACCTTCTCCAAAATCAAATCAAATGCCTGACGAGTCTGCAAGACAAGCTCATCCTGTCTGGACGAGATGGTGTGAATTTCGGCAACACTTTGGTTGTTCTCGGCGACATCGGCCAGATTCTGCTCGATAATGCTGGAGATTTCCTTGGATTGGCGGGAGCTCTGCTCTGCCAGGTTGCGGATCTCCTCGGCTACAACTGCAAATCCTCTGCCATGCTCACCTGCCCGTGATGCTTCAATGGAAGCATTCAATGCAAGCAGATTGGTCTGCTTCGCAATCTGGCTGATGGCTTCCGTGATCTGACTAATACTGCCCGAGCTCGTTTGAAGTTTGACGGTAATCTCCGAGATTTTCTCCACTTCCCGTTCGTTCACCTCGTTGATACGCATCAGTTCATTCACGACTTCATTCCCATTGTGGAATACCGTTTCGATCTCATCTGCTCTTGCCTTCACATCCTGTGCACTGCTGTTCATGGCAGCCACTTTATCGCCAAAGCTGTTGAATTTGCCTGCAATCTGCTCGGTATCTTCCGATTGGGCCTCCATGGCTTTGGCAATCCCCATGGACGTTGCCGATGTCTCATCAATGGATCTTGCCGTCTGTCTGGATGTCTCCTCCAACTCCTGAGTGCTGGCCTGAAGGACATGAATCGAACTATTCATATCGGTAATAAGGTTCCTGTTCTGCTCCACCATACCATTGAAGCTCTCCGCCAGATCCTTGAATTCGCTGTTATACTTGCCATTGGCCTTAACGGTCAGATTGCCTTGAGCAAGCTGTTGGAACAGACCGCTCAGACGTATGATAGGTCTTGTAATACTGCGAGAAATCAGCAAGCCCACACCAATAGCCAGAGCAATCCCGATCAATATCACGATAACCATCTGGCGCTGCATATCCTCTATCGGACGCTTGATATCGTCATAATCGTCAATAATGAGCACAGAGAGATCTGCACCCGGAATCTGATTAATACGATAGTAGGTATCTTCTCGATCCATCGAAGTGATTTTCACTTTGTCGGTGGCTCTAGCCTCGATAATTCCCATCGCGTCCTTATCTTCTTCCAGCGTTTGTCCCACAACGGAAGGGTCCAGTGAATCATACATAATGATGCCGCTCCGACTCAGTACTTCAACTCTGCCTTGACCATTGATTTTAATGTCTCCGAGTTGCCCCAGGAAGAAGCTACTGTCCACCGACATAGCAAGCACACCCAGGTTATTCCCCTCTTCATCGGTGATAGGCTCCGAGAATACAATAATGAGCTTCTTGCCAGTCTTAGAGACGACCGCGTCACTGATGAAGGATTTCCCCTGTATAGATTCCTTAAAATATTCCCGATCTCCCCGTGACTGACCAATGACTTCTGGCATGGTTCCTGCCACCATGATTCCTTCCTTATCAAAAACGAACAGATCTGGCTTACTTCCTTCCGTTTCCGATATACTGTCGGTCAAGATCGTATTGGCCTTATTGAAATACGGGTTCTCATCCGATAAAAATTCTTCATCCGTCATGTCAGTTGTATCACGCAACTTTAAGAGTTCTTTAAAAGTACTATGTACGGATATCGAATGACTCAATTGTTGTTGAAGTTGCATAGCTGTCCAAAGCCCTTCCCCAAGGCGGTCAGCCATCACATTCATTTCATCCTTGCTTTTCTTGACCACAACATCAGATGAAATCATATAACTTGTGGTTGTTGCACCAAGCAGAACCAACACAACCAATACACTGATCATGAAAGGCAGCTTGATCTTAAGTGACATATTTTTGATCTTATACCCTATCCCTTGCTTTTCCCCCGTTTTTCCCATTCCCACTTCTCCCCACTTCCCTGAACCATCTGCATCTGAACGATGTACATACATTATCGGAAAAATCCATAGTAAAATTGATCAATTAGGGAGATATTGCCACTGTTTTTCTTTTTTTTGAAATTCTGATAGCAACATAAAAAAATGGCCTGTCAGATCGACTATCCATCTTGGGAATGGATGTTGCCGTTATCTAACAGACCGTTTTAAGTTTTTTTATGAATCTATTAAGTTTACTTGCGCAATCTCCGGGAACTCAATGAGTGATGACCATTCTGCAAGAATGTACTGCGCGTATTCTTCATCTGTTCAATCCGTCGCTCAGCCAGACGATCTGCGGCAACATAGGTTGCGATGCCCTCGGTACGTGAGCTTTCGAATATTTTCTCCAGAGTGGAATAGATCTCTCCGATCTTGCCCCACGCCCGATCCGCGTTATAACCGTTCAACTCATCCGCAATGTTAATTACGCCACCTGCATTGATAACATAGTCAGGCGCATATACGATGCCCATATCATACAGCTGATCCCCATGACGGGTCTCCAACAGCTGATTATTGGCACAGCCCGCTACAACCTTTGCCTTGAGCGTTCTGAGCGTATCGTCATTAATCGTGCCGCCCAGTGCACATGGTGCATAGATATCACATTCCACACTCGTGATGTCTGCGGGATCAACTGCTGTTGCGCCGAAGCGGTCCACAGCCTGTTTCACCGAGTCCTTATGGATATCCGTAACGATCAGATGTGCACCTTCCTCATACAGATATTTGCACAGATGCATCGCCACATTGCCGACACCTTGGACCGCTATCGTTTTACCCTCCAGCAGATCGGTACCAAATGCTTCTTTGGCCGCTGCCTTGATCCCCCGATATACACCCCAAGCCGTTGCAGGCGATGGGTTACCGGATGAACCATAACTCGCGGAGATGCCTGTCACATAATCGGTTTCCTGATAGATCAAGTTCATGTCCTCTTCCGTTGTTCCCACATCTTCGGCCGTGATATAACGTCCGTTCAACCCTTGAATATATCGTCCAAACGCCCGAAACATCGCTTCGTTTTTGTCGCGCCGCGGATCTCCGATGATAACGGTTTTTCCACCGCCCAGATTCAGGCCAGATACCGCATTCTTATATGTCATACCACGGGCAAGGCGCAGGGCATCTTCAATGGCGGCTTCTTCTGAAGCGTAAGTCCACATCCGTGTGCCTCCCAGCGCAGGGCCGAGTGTTGTGTCGTGTATGGCGATAATTGCTTTTAACCCTGAATTTCGATCCTGGCACAGAACCAGTTCCTCATAATCGTGATCCTCCATTGCTTCAAACCAACTCATGTGCTAACCGTCTCCTCCAACCATTTTTGCGATCCAATCGCATTGTTCTCTATTCATTGACCATCCTCTATTGTACCCATGAATACCCAGTTTGTGCAAAATCACATCGCAATGTCAGAGAAGCATCGATCGATGTTTCTCATATGGCGGGAGCAAAGCTGTCGAATTTCAGATTATAATTTTATCGTCTATCCATAGAAAAACCTCTCTCCCTTACAGGAGAAAGGTACAATTCTCTCAACTACATCAACCTATTCGCCCCGAGTAGGTCAATTAATCGTTCACATTTAAGGGAGCGTCTCAACCACATTGATTGGATGCAAATCGCCATCTACAGCAAATGAAGCCTGTCCTGTCTCCTCGGAGACAACTAATACAACCGCATCCGTCAATTCACTGAGTCCCAGTGCTGCCCGATGACGAGTGCCTATTTTTCGTTCATGCACTTCCGCTTGCGACAATGGTAGCACATTACCAGCGGATACAATCTGATTGCCACGAATCAACACAGCCCCGTCATGTAATGGCGCACCAGGAATGAATAGCGATTCCAACAACGCATGCGTCACTCTTGCATCCACAGTCACGCCTGAGTGAATGATCGACTCCAACGGAATCTCCCGTTCAATCACAATCAACGCCCCATATCTCCGGTCAGATAGATGCTGCACGCTCGATGTTAATTCGGCAAACTTCTCGGTAAAAGGTGACAGATAACAATCCAGATAAAACGAAGAGGCGAGCACCTCGATCTGCTTGATCTCTGCTCGAATCTCTGCAAATTGCCCCAGCAGACAGGCGCTGTCATTGTCAAATTGGGATAACGTCAGATTCATACGCTCTGCTACACGATGGAGGTCTGCCTTAAGCTTCTGCTTCATCGAGGAACTGTCACAGTCTGCTTGCTGAGTCATCATTCGCCGCCTCCTTGGTTGGGTTGGGCTTCACGCCGCATCATTAGTATCCATACCTTCCCCTCTGGAGCAAATATTTATGCAATGGCAAGGCTGTAGGAGCTAATCATGGGCTTCATTAAAACTGATATAACAAGCAAAAAAAGAGCCTGTCCGCAAAACTCCACGGTCAGACTCTATTCGCATAATGATTTGGTGTTTGTCTACTTTACTTATTGCGCTTTGCCGTATGAACCTGTCTTAAATGTAGTCGGATCATACCATTTGTATCCCGTCGCAGGTGCAGCCCATGGCTCAAGTTGCGGCTCGGTTGATGCGGCCGGAGCTTCGATAGGAAGCAGGCTTGTTGCCGTATCCAATGTCAGTCCTGACACTTGTGCCAGACTCGTGTAGCTCTCTTTGACCGCGAGCCATTTCACAGTATTCACAAGGAACGTTGCATCATCCACTTCTTTGAATCCATCATAGGTCTTCTTGGTAGCACCGGTCTCTTCACGCAAATATTTCGGAGTCGCGTCTTCCACAGGTGAAGAGTCACCGATAAATGCGGCTTTGCCTGCACCAACCTTTGCAATGGCAGCATAGGCTCCTTCAGCTCGTCCACCACCATTATATACGCCCTGGTCCACGGCATTGCCCCACTTGGATACACCACTTGGTACATACACCAAGCCTTTGGCTTTGTTCGGGTCTATAATCGCAATGGTCGATCCCGCATGCATGGCTACAGAATTAACACCAGTCGTAATGCCGAAGGATTGTGCAGGTGCAACGATATCCGATGCATTTACATCTCCAAGGGCATTGTAGCGGAAACGGACCCCAAAGTTCGTCGCGAGCCAGTCTGAACTCGTCACACTCTGCATCGCTGGTGATTCGGCTTCAGCCGAGGACATGCCTTTGGCCGGATTCAGGAAGGCACCGCGGCGATAGCCGTTAAATACTTCGGAAGAATCCCAGCGGTTTTTGTTGCGGTCTGCATTGTAGTGGTCGGAGATGAAGAAAACACTTCCTCCGTTCTGTACGTACTGCACAAGCGCAGCCTGTTCTGTCGCTTTGAACGGTACGTTGGCTTCGCCAATGACAAAGACGTCGTAATCTTTCAATTTATTATAGGTGATAGCTTGCTCACCGAATGTATACGGGATGCTGCGTTCCAGCTGATCCACGGCAAAGCCTGCGTTTCGCAAACCATTGGCAAAATCCGAAAATGCCCCGTCAATAATCCAGTCGGCAGCACCTGCTGTCTGGGCGTGGGTATTATCAAACAATACTTTCTTGCCGGTACCGTCCGGCAGTGTTGTGCCCGGGTTCGGTTCTGGATCAGGATTGGTTGTTCCGGAGGAAAGTGTGATGGACGTTGGGTTTTTGACTCCTGCATAGCTGTTGTAGGCACCGAGTGTTCCGGTTACGATGATCTTTTTGCCTACAAGACTGGGGTTGGACGCCAATCCATATTGCGAACGGAAAGATGAGGGAACTTGTACATCCAATAATCTGGCGTTGGTTCGCTCTGACGCTGAATCCGCAATCAGAACATTAAAATCATTGGCATAGGGAGATGTAAACTTCGCGGTAAGTGACCCGGTAGCATGTCCAACAATAATTCCTTCAACCGTTGCTGTGCCTCCACCGCTCTGGGCAGCGATGGCCTGAGATACCGTAAGTGGTGCTGCAGCTTGTACCGGACTTTGCGAACCCGGCCCCAGCAGTGCGGTTGCCATCATGATAAAGACCAGGAATGCCCCGATCCAGTGCTGCCATAACGCCTTCTTCATATTCCCTTTCTCCTCCTCCAAATTACCTGATAATGGGTTATCCTCCTTTAATTTAATTGTTCATATGCTGAATTCCTCTTTCTTTTTGTAAAGTTTATGAAAAAGTTTAGAAGTTGAGTCTATTGGCCCATACTGATTATCATTAGAATTCCATTTACCGAAGGAGTAAAACGACGATGAAGTTGGTATTTTTGTTGCTCTTGTTGATTGTTCCGCTGATTATGGCTTATGTTGCTCTTCGTTCCCGAATGGTTACCCGAGTATTTCATATTCTTGCGCTACTCTGTTTCTACAGTGCGGCAACCGTCATCGCTGGTGATGTGTATGCAACGAATGCTCATATGACCACATTCACCACCGAGATTCACCATTTCCTGTTGAATGGCTGGTTCCTGTATCCGTCTGCATATCTCGGTGTATACATTCCCTATGTGCTGTGGATGAGCCTATTTTCAGAAAAAAGTTAAATTCGATGCGGACTTGGGATTGCATTTTGCCAGCGTTCATTGCATAATGATTATATAAACGTGATAATGATTATCATTCTTGAACTTGTCTCTTTGTAACTTTCTACTGCATATGATTTTACGATTTTATAGATAAAGGGGAACGAACATCGAATGAATACAACTCTGCAAAAGGCTGATCTGCAGCTTGACGATTATTTGGATCTTCTGAACCTGGCAACCAATCTGGGTGATACGAGATGGCAAAAGGAAATTATCCGCAAGTTGGCTTATACTTATCCCGCAGTTCAATGTAAACAACCACAATAGCATTCCACATACATCATAGATCTACATTATGGCTCATGACCGATTCATTCGTTGAATCTGTTATGGGCTATTTTTGTTGTACAATGGACAGTAAAGTTATTCAAACGTGAAGGAGTGAACAACGATGCAATTGGAGACCGAACGACTCATCATCAGGGATATTCTGGAGACAGACTGGAAAAGTATACATAGCTACACATCCATGCCGGAAGTTACACAGCATACAGCGTGGGGGCCGAATACCGAAGAGGATACACGAGCTTATGTGCAGTTTGTGTTGGACATGCAGCAGACCAAACCACGAGAAGGCTATGAACTGGCGATATGTTTGAAAAGTGATGGAAGACTCCTCGGCGGAGTCGGTATTCACGTTATGGAGAAAACCAATGCAGAGATCGGTTATGTCCTTAATCCCGCCTATCAAGGAAAAGGTTACGCCGCCGAAGCAGCCCGCGCTTTACTAGGTTTCGGTTTCAACGAACTCGGCATTCACCGAATTTACGCCAAATGTCGTCCGCACAACACAGCTTCGGAGAACGTCATGAAGAAGATCGGCATGCAGCGAGAAGGTCTAATGCGAGAGCATTGGTTTTACAAAGGGGAATATCATGATTCGTGTCTATATTCGATTCTTGCAAAGGAATATGCAGGTGAACAATTTCGAAGAAACACAAAAAGCTGACTCCCATATATGGGACGCCAGCTTTTCTTTTACTCCGTAACGACCCCAATCGCCAATGGAGGTGAAGCCTCTGAACAAACTAATTTACAGTCGGCACAGCTCTACCGGGCAGCTTGGGAATGTCGGACATCCACACATACAGCGCAGGGCTGCCAGGTCCCGAATCATCAGTTTGCCGTCCATCATATCCAGCGTACCTTGTTCCTTCCATGCCCCCAGCATCCGCGTTACGCTCTCCCGGGTAGCTCCAATCATCTCGGCAAGATCGGTATGGTTCAGCTTCATGTCCAGCACAATACCATCCGGTGTAACCCTACCATACGAATTGCTGGCACGGATCAGTGTCGAAGCGAGCGCACCCGCCTTGCCATAGAGCAGCAAATCACGGAATCTCGACTGGGTGATCCGCTGCGACAGTGCCATCCATTGCAAGAATTTCAAGGCAAGGTCGCCATGTTTGCTGAGTATACTTTCCAGATCGCTAAGCGAGATAATGGCCAGTTCCCCTTTTTCCGCCATCTCTGCACTGTAGCTATGATTCAATCCTCCGATGCCGCCGAATTCACCGATGAGATCGCCGCTTTGCTGAATGGATAAAATAATTTCCTTGCCATCCTCCGTCGACTTGGTCATTTTCACTCGTCCCGAACGAATGTAGTACAGATATCCGGCTTCATCGCCTTCGAGAAAGAGACTATACCCCGACTTCACCCGTTTGGGCTGCATTTTTGCTTCAATCAGGCCCCATTGCTCAGATGTAACGAACGAAAGGATTCCGCCTGTTTCTCGTGTCATTTTGCCCGCCTCCGTTTGTTTCTGCTCTGCTCTTTGGGTTGTTCTTTCTACAAATACTGTACCCATAACCTTCGTCCCCCTCGGTGATTCCTTATGTATCTATCATACCGCGAAAGTAGCGCGAGGGTTATCGGGGGATTACCTGATCATTAACGAGAAACTCCCTGAGTTTGCTGTGAGAAAAGTCACATTTCACCGATATGCCTCATCCTTCGCATTTCTTCAATCCCTTGGTGCACCTGATTCAGGAGTCCTCCACTGCCTAAGTTCAGTAGATTATAGAACGGAAATAGGGGTTTTCCCTGAATTACAACGTACGAGAAAGGGTCTACAATAGAATTAACATTGTAATACCCTTACTTTAAGATGATCCTAAAAGGTTAATGATAATAATTACAGGTTACGTACGTTATAATTTCGAAAAAGGAAGTGTCCTCTCATGCATGATGAACTGCCATCTGGCATTCAGGAGATGATCGACGGCCTGCGCCTGAACACATCCAGCGACTTCTGTGGACTTGCCTGTCTGAACGGGACGATGCTACGCTGGAAGTATACCTCTGGGGCTAGTAATGAACGGGTGAAACGCATGGAAATGCGCCCCGGACAAGATCTGGTGGGCACAGCCCTTCGGACTGGACGCACAGCTCGATCTGATGCACAATCCACCGGGGAGCATACACCCGGTCGTTGCCCGTTAATGCTTGCTGAGCGGCTAGTATGTGCCATAGCGGTACCTGTGTTCCAGGAAGGAAGCGTGCCTGGTGCCGTGCTACTTGTTGGCAGCAGATTGCCTTGCACCTTCTCACCGGACATGATCCGGCAGACGGAGCAAGTCGCTCTACATCTTCAGCCGAAGGTGTTTGGATAAAAGTTTGAACTAGAGAGTAAGAGAAGCTATTCGGAGATTAAAGCTCTGAATGGCTTCTTTTTTTGTTATGATATAGATAGAACTAAGGAAGCGGACAGGGGGAAATCATGTGATTCAACTATTAGTCGTAGACGACCATGTTGTCGTGCGTTCCGGGCTGATCGCCTTACTTGAAGGAAAGAATGATATACATATCGTTGGAGATGCCGCAGATGGCGATGAAGCCATTGCCAAGGCTCAAGAGTTGAAGCCAGATGTAGTCTTGATGGATTTCAGCATGCCACCAGGCAAAGACGGTCTGACCGCTACGGCTGAATTGAAGAAATTGATGCCAGATGTCTCCATTTTGATACTAACCATGCATGACGATGAAGAATATCTGTTCCGCGCCATCCATGCGGGAGCATCCGGATATATACTCAAAAGTGCGCCGCATGAAGAATTGCTTGCCGCGATTCGTTCCGTAGCAGAGGGTAGCGCCTATCTGTACCCCAGTGCAACCAAGCGGCTGATGAGTGAATACCTGGACAAAGCCAAACAGGAAAACGCCGGACCGTATGACACGTTATCCGAGCGGGAGAAAGAGATTTTGTCCTGGATTGCCAAGGGTTACGCCAACAAGGAAATCGCCGAACATCTGATCATCAGTGTCAAAACGGTCGAATCCCACAAAAGCAATCTGATGGAGAAGCTTGGCCTGCGCACACGACCGGAACTGGTGAAGTTCGCTATGAAAAAGGGGTTGCTGAACTTTGAGTAGTGCACGCAAGAACAGATTAAGTGGACTCGCAGACCAGCCCGTACGCCTCCTGCTGGACGAAATCGATAATCACATTACGGATAATGAATTTCGCAGCAGGTTGAAGGGTTCCCTGCATCAACTGAGTGATCTGAAATTTGCCTTGGATGAATCCTCCATTGTAGCCCTGACAGACCGCAAGGGTAAAATCCAGTATGTGAATGATAAATTCTGTGAAATCTCACAGTATGAGCGCGAGGAACTGATTGGTAAGGATCATCGAATCATTAATTCCGGATACCATGGCAAAAGCTTTATGAAAAACCTGTGGGACACGATATCCTCAGGTAAGGTATGGAACGGGGAAATTCTCAATCGTGCCAGAGATGGCAGTCATTATTGGGTCAACACCACCATCGTGCCTTTCCTTGATAACGACGGGGAGCCCTATCAATACCTGGCTGTACGTAGCGAGGTCACCAAGCTGAAATCCGTCGAAGCCGAATTGCAAAAGATGATGTCCCAAGTGATGAACATTCAGGAAGAGGAACGACGCCGGATCTCGCGTGAACTGCATGACGGGATTGGACAGAGTCTCTTCTCTCTGGTGATTCAGATGGATCGCCTGCTGGCAGACCAGCCTCACCCCGGGGTTGAAGCACTTCGTAAGCAGGTCACGGGTATCATGGAAGATGTACGCGGTATGGCATGGGAGCTGAGACCATCCGTTCTGGATGACCTGGGTGTTGTTCCGGCGATTCGTACGTATATCGAGAATTACACCCGTCACTACGGGATCGAAGTTGATCTGGAATGTAATTTGCGCAAACGACTGGAGATGAACCGGGAGATAGCTATCTATCGGATTATTCAGGAAGCCTTAACCAATGTCGCGAAGTATGCCGATGTTGCCGAGGCACGTGTTACTATAGAAGACGCTGAGAACATGACGATGGTTATTATTGAAGACCAAGGTGCTGGATTCAGCGAAGCAACCGCAGGCAATGGCGTTGGATTGTTCAGTATGGAAGAGCGTGCCCGTGGTGCAGGAGGAACGTTGAGAGTTTCTTCCGAGCCTGGCGAAGGGACTACCGTTACCCTTTTATTGCCCAAGACAGCACAGGGATAACCGTACATGCTTCGTATCACACTTTGCGCTTTACTCCAGCTTATCTATTATTTAACGGCTGCTCGCTATTGGACTATGCGAGTGGTCTTTTTATTTCCGATTGGTCGAAATGACAAAATGAAGGCTCGAAATCGGTTAAATTCAATAATCATGATAAATAGATTGACTCCAGTTACGATTCGTCATTAAACTATGAATGCCACATACACATTGTATGTTTAGTAAAATTTTATTGTTTATTTCATATAGCGAGAGAAAAGGATGGTCAACATGTCAGAGAAACGCTCCTCCAAAGGAGGAGAAATTCCACAAATGTACAATCTGGACGAGATGGATCGCAAAATCATCGCCGCGCTTCACCACAACAGCCGAATATCCTATACGGATCTGGGTACACAGATCGGGTTGTCACGTGTAGCTGTTCAAGCCCGCATTAATGCGTTATCCGAAAAAGGAATCATCGAACGCTTCACCGTTGTGATCAACCCTGGCAAAGTTGGGCTTCAGGTCTCAGCCTTTTTCAATGTCGATGTCGAACCGCCCTTCCTGGATGAAGTCGCTGAGAAACTGGATGAAGAGCCAGCCGTCACCAGCCTTTATCATATGACAGGCCCGAGTACACTGCACATGCACGGTATTTTTGCGGATATGGAAGAGATGGAGCAGTTTTTGCTGGAGAAGCTCTATAAGATGCCGGGTATCGTCAAAGTGGAATCACAGCTATTGTTGAAACGTTATAAAAGCCGGATGGGCATGAGACTCTAGGAGGAAATCAGCATGGGTTGGAAAGATTACAACGGTCTCGTCATCGGAATGGTACGAACCGGAATTCTCGGATATGGCGGTGGCCCTTCGGTTATTCCGTTGATCCGTTACGAAGCCGTTACGCGTTACAAATGGGTCAGTGATGAGGAGTTCGGCGAGATTTTGGCTATCGCCAACGCCTTGCCGGGTCCCATCGCGACCAAGATGGCCGCATATCTCGGTTATAAAACCAAAGGTGTGCTGGGCGCGATCGTGTCCGTACTCGCTCACATTTTACCGACAAGTATTGCCATTATTGCTCTGCTCGGTTCCATGTACGCGCTACGCGAGTCGAAAGTGGTAGCAGGCATGGTAGCCGCCGTGCGGCCAGTCATTTTTGTCATGCTGGGCATGATGGCTTATGAATTTGCCATGAAAGCCTGGAAGGGACTTGGTAAAGTTTTTGCCGCCCTATTCGGCGTAATTGCCTTTGTACTATTGCAGCTGCTGGATATCCATCCGGGGATTGTGATCGCGGTTTTCCTGGGATATGGTGTCTTCCATCTGGATCTGGTTCAGCGCTTCAAGTCCAAAGGCGAGTCCGATAAGGGGGTGTCCTAAGGATGCTCCAGACCTGGTGGGAATTATTTTGGGGATTTTTCGTAGCAAACATCTTGGGATATGGGGGCGGTCCGGCTTCCATTCCGCTTATGCAGGAAGAGATTGTGAACCACTACCAATGGATGACCACCGAGCAATTCGGTGATGTACTGGCGATTGGTAACGCCCTTCCCGGGCCGATTGCAACCAAAATTGCTGCATTTGTCGGGTACCACGTAGCAGGATGGTTTGGGGCATTTATCGCAAGTTTTGCCACAATCGTGCCTTCCGCAACTGCACTAATTATATTACTTCGTCTGTTGAACAAACATCGCACGTCACCAAAAGTCAAAGGCATGACCCTGCTTGTGCAGCCTGTTATCGCCGTACTCATGATTCTGCTCACATGGGAATTCGGGCAGCTGTCCACTGATTCCATCGGCATCTGGCAGACGTTGATCATTGCAGGCATCTCGCTCTGGGTCATGACCAAAACCAAGCTGCATCCGGCCATTCTGATCGTGATCGCTTTTGCCTATGGTGCGCTGGTACTGTCTCACACGATGTAGTAGTAGAACATACGGGGAACGTCACAGAATCACTTGGTTATACATCTGTAATAGGATGGTGTATGCGAGGGTTCTGGACGTTGGCGAATGGCTAGATTATTTTCATTTTCTAAGGAACTCAGGACGTCTTATTTTGTCTTTAGATCCTCTTTATAAATTGTAAGGAATCTCAGACACGTTATTCACCAAAAATACCTGACAAAAGTGCTATAACAGACTGTACTTTCCGATATAACGTGTCTCAGATTCCTTAAATTTCTGCAAACGCTCCAGACCCCTGAATAAGACGTTTCAGATTCGTTAGCGCTTGAAGACATGCCTAGTTTATAAACAAAAAACGGTGATGCCAGCTATTAGCTGGCATCACCGTTTTATTTGCGCGTTTCACACTCACATTTGGAAAAGCAATTACTTCGCTTCAACCACTACCGTTACTTTGGTTTTCACACCTGCAAATGTTACTGTAATCGTTGCTTTACCTTTGCCGTTCGCCTGAATGATTCCATCTTTCACCGATGCTGTTGCAATACGGGAAGATTTCCAGAGAGCCGGTTTGGATACATCAGCTTCACTGCCATCGGCATACGTTGCAGTTGCAGCCACGGTTACCTTTTCACCAGGTTTCATGGTCAACGTTACTTTATCCGTCTGCAAATATTTCAGTGTATCCACATCTAGAGCAATCGTTACAGACTTGCTACCGTATTTTGCAGTAATTTTGGCTTTACCTGAACCTGTAGCTTTGACTTTACCTTTGGTCACTTGAGCTACTTTGTAGCTGTTCGTTTTCCATTCAGCTTTGTCCGTAACATCACGCTCGCTACCGTCGCTCAAGAAGGCAGTTACCGTCAGATCAGCTGTATCGCCTGATTTCAGGGAAAGCACCGGCTCGGAAGCTTCAATACGTGTGATGACATCCACTTCAACTTGGATCGTCACTTTTTTGGAGCCGTATTCTGCTGTGATGTTGGCTTTACCACTGCTGTTACCTGTGATCACGCCTTTTTTCACATCTGCTACACGTGCATTGCTGGATTTCCAGGTTGCTTCGGATGTAACATCCAACGTGTTGCCGTCCTCATCCGTACCTGTTAGAAGGATCGTCTGAGTTTCTTTGGCAGACAGAACAACGAAGTTCACATCTGCTTCCAGTCCACTAGCCATACCTACTTCAACAGGCAGAGTCAGTGTTTTGCCTTCAATTTTCGCGGTAATGGTTACTTTACCTGTAGCAACACCTGTGATAACCCCTTTGCTATCTACCTCAGCGATTTTTTCGCTGCTGCTGCTCCAAGTTGCATCTTCAGATACATCTTTGGATGTTTCACCATATAACGCCAGTACTTTGGCAGAAGTCGTTCCACCAACGGCTACCGATGCTTTCTTCTTGTCCATCTCATACTTGTCTGCTACGTCTACATTCACTGTGAATTTAACCGTTTTACCGCCATAAGCTACAGTGATCGTAGCCGTACCGGATTTGTATGCAATCAGATCGCCGTTTGATACATATACGACATCTGGATTGCTTGAAGTCCATGTTGCTTTGGAAGTTACATTTTCTGTACTGGCATCAATATATTCGGCATTGGCTACCAATGTCTTAGACTTGTTATCACCGGTAACACTCATGGCGAGCTTGTCATTTACATCTTTGATATCCAGATATCTTGCCGTATCTACATCTACAGCAATTTCTACAGTTTTTCCACTATAGGTTGCTTTGATCGTTGTTGAACCTGCGCTAATGGCTGTAATCTGCCCCTTGAATACCGTTGCAACTTTCTCGTTGCTGGATGTCCATGTCGCCTGATCCGTTACATTCACATCGCTGCTGGTTGGATAAGAAGCCGTTAATACGATATTGGCTGTATTCTTGTCCCCATCCAAACGGAAGAAAATACTTTGTTTCTCCACACTCAGCTTGCTGGTCAGATCCACATCCACGTCAACGGATACAGATTTCGTACCGTATTTGGCTGTGATCTTGGCAGAACCTGCCGAGTATCCTGTAATTTCGCCTTTGAGAACGTCTGCGACCTTCTCATTGCTGGATGTCCACTCCGCCAGATCGGTTACATCTTTGGTTGTACCATCTGGATACGTAGCCGTCACTTTCACACTTTCACTTTTGTTCAACAGCAAGTTAACTTGCTGTTTATCTACATCTACACGTTTAACCACTTCAACGTTAACATCCACCGTCACGCTTTGGCTGCCAACTTTGGCTGTGATCACAGCTGTACCCGCGCTTTGTCCAGTTACTTTACCATTCACCACGGTAGCAACCTTCTCATCACTGGTAGACCATTCTGCAGTACTTGCTGCTTCATTATTTGTTTCATTGTCACTATACGTTGCTGTCAAAATAACTTCTTTTGTATCTCCCGTGCGCAAATCCAGACTTTGCACGTTTTTCGAAAGAGCTTTGACCTTCTTCGTTACTTTCACTTGAACAGTCTGACTCTGACCCTGGTAAGTTGCCGTAATCGTCGCTTTACCTTCTTTTTTGGCCGTGATTGCACCATTATATACAGTTGCTATCGAAGTATCTTCGCTACTCCAGGTTGTACTAATCGTTACATTAGCCGAGGTATTGTCTGAATATACCCCTGTCACCGTAACAGACCCAGAATCACCAACTTCGAGCGACATCTCATTCTTGGAAACCACAATTTTGGACAGTTCTTTATCTGCCGCAGCGGCCAAGCCTACGTTGGAAATACTCAGCATCAACACCAGCATCATCACCATGTACTTGGTCAATCTTGGCTTTAACATCATTTCCCCCCGATTATCATCATTTTTTTCCTTATGTTTTATGTCGGCAAGTTCTTTCCAGATGTTTAGACTTTCAGGAAATTTTCAGGGAATTCTATGGAAATTAATTTATCTTCTATTCCTGTTTCAACCGATCATACCTGCGAATATTGCGCATACCTATGTATATTGGCAGTCTTGAACTTCTTTTAACAGGATTGGAGGAAACATAATGCATCAGCCTTTTGATTACATCGGGTATTGGGAGGAAACATATCGTTCGGGTGAAACTTCTGGGAGGGGTTCATACGGGGTTTTGGCTGAATTCAAGGCCGAGGTCGTGAACGGACTGATTCAACGTGAAGGGATTCATCGTGTCATTGAGTTTGGATGTGGGGATGGCAACCAGTTGCAATACATGAATTATGAGGACTACCTGGGCGTGGATGTAGCGGCTTCTTCAGTAAAGCGTTGTGCTTCCCAATTTGCCAAGGATTCGTCCAAGAGTTTCATGCTGTATACACCAGGCCTATGGATTAACCGTGGTTTCCTGCAAGCCGATCTGACGGTCTGTCTGGATGTGTTATATCACATCACGGATGAAACAGATTTTCGCAATACCCTCTATGATATTCTGCACTCCTCAACAGCATGGGTGGTGCTTTACACCCGTTTGAAAGAAAACGGCAACCCGGGGATTGATACAATCCAGGACCGTAATCTGTTCGAGTATCTCTTCGACTACCCTGATTTCAAAGTTCATGAGATTATTCCGCAGCGCTATCCAGATCAATCTTCTGCCGACTTTGTCATCCTGAGACGTACACCTTCGAAGTGAAAATCGATTTTTTCAGTAAAGCATAGCTAATTCTGCACCCCAACTGGACCCGTAAGAATGAGATATTCATAGGCCAGATACTTCTTTTGTCTTCTTTCGATTATGTACACCATCCACCTGTCCACTCACCTTGATTTGTCTATTCAAAGCTCAAGCTTAGGTATACTCCGTCTCCAATAGAAGGGATATCGTTCCTAATACTGGAGACAGCCTCACGTGGACAGGTGATGATGGTTTGCTACTGATGCTACTGACAACTAAATACTGAATATATAACTGGTTAACTATTTGAATCTAATGAAATAATTCGAAGGCTCACAACACTAATACCTTACTAATCCGTTCTCCCCTTCAGTTCTTCCAGCCCGTAGTTCTCAATTCTTCTTTTAAAATAACCCCGCATGTCCACGCAGCTTCGCCAGCGCTTCCATATAGAAATAATCGCCGTATATAATCGGCACATTCAGCCCTCGCCCTTCCGGGTAATGCACCGTTCCCTGCATGATCAGACCTTCTTCCGCTGCCGAGTCGCCAGAGCTATAGTGCTCATGCAATCCGCGGACGATACGCTCTCCCGCGGCGGCATAGGTCTCCCCGCGTGGCGACAGCTTCGCCAGCTCAAGCAACCCGCTCGCGGCAATCGCCGCAGCGGACGAGTCCCACGCCACCTGATGCTCCGCAGGTGCGCGGAAATCCCACACCGGCACGATCTCTTCGCCAAGCATGGCGAGGAAGAAATCGGCCGCACGCTCCGCTGTCTCCAGATATCGGGCTTCGCCCGTATACCGGAAAGACAGCGCAAACCCGTGCAACGCCCAGGCGGTGCCCCGCGCCCAGGCGGAACCTGGAGCATGGCCCTGTCCGCCATGCTCTCGCAGCTTCTGCCCCGTGTGTGGATCGAACTCCACCACGTGGCAGATGGACCCGTCCGCGCGGATGAATTCGCGCGCCACGGTGTCCGCGTGCGCTTCCGCCAGCCAACGGAAGCGAGGGTCGCCGCTCTGCTCGGATGCCCAGTAGAGCAGCGGCAGGTTCATCATGCTGTCAATGATGGCTACGCCGCGCGTATCCATTGCTGACGAGCTGAAGTTCCAGGCGCGGATGAACTCACCGCGCACGTGGAACCGGGCAGCGAGCAGGTTGGCGGCAAGCATTCCGCGCCGCCGTCCATCCATGCTACCCGTCTGGCGATAGTTGGCTACGCCACTAAGCAGCCAGATGAACCCCAGATCGTGATCCACCGATTCGGGATCACGCAGACAACCTTCCAGTTGCCGCTCACAGCTTTCGGCAATGCGATGTAGCGGAGCGACCGCTTCACTTTCCGGAGCATCCTCATAGACCAGCCATAACAATCCAGGCCAGAAACCTGCTGTCCACCATTCCGGATCATTCCGGTCATACGTCCCCTGCGGGGCAATGTGTGGAAATGTATCCTTGATCCGCTTTGCATTCCGAATTGTCTTGGCAACGCCCTGTTGCCACGCTTCTTCGAGCCATTTTACCGACGTTGATGTGTTCATGAACATAATCCCTCCTCGATTCAATACCAGACATCTATGCTTGATGCTCCAGGTCATCCTCAACTTATCTATAGCGTCGTATGCCGTAACTGCAATAGCTATCCGTTAAATATCACTAATCATCCACGAATAACACTTTTAACTATGCTTCGAGCTGTTTTGAGATGTTTGGAGATCTAATGATCCTCAACCTGAACACCTTCAGTTAACCTCGCCCAATCGGATCGCAAATGACAACCTACGTGCTCCGTTCACTTCAATCCGGGCTTCCTTCAGTAAACCATTACGGGAGGCCACGGCCTGTTCCTCCAGATGAATTATGGCTCCCTGATCCAGCGCAGTGGATTCTACATACGCCCCCCGATACTTCGTTCGTACGCTATGATCCGTATGGGTAATTACCGCCTGTTCACGACCATCATGGAACATCAACGGAATGAGTGCCCCTGCTGCAGCGATCTCTCCTTCGAATTCATACGTTATAGTCAGCACATCCGCCTGTTGTACATAATGGGTACGCAATATTTTAATTCCGGGTAATGGACCGACCCATGTCACGGCAAAAGCATTCTCCAAGGCGTTCACGCCATCTTCTGCCGCTCTTTCCTCCAGATGCTGCTCCACTTGGTTCCGTGTATCAGGGTCCACCTTCTCATACACAATGGAACCACCTCCCTGAGCAGGGTCTAATCCAACATCCCGATCATATGCACCACCGGATGGAATCCCCTCTGCAAGACTGTGCCATACCCCATCTGGTGTCTTCCAGGCAGGACAGTAACTGAGCGGACGAACCGCCCCTTCGGCAAATTCCGTAAACCCGGCCTGCACATGGCTGGCAGCGGACGGACCAATCAGACCAGGTAACCCCATCTGTTGAATCCGTACCAAACCAGGAATCGTATACGGATCATTCATCGCCGTGTGTAATACCAGTTGCTGACCAGGTATGGAAGCAATCACAGTTTCAAACCACCCATCGGTCTGCAAAACCCTGCTGCCTAACTCGGAAGGAAGGTATACTTCGCTCATATCGTCTCCCGGATCACTGAGACAAGCGTGAGCAAGCGCTGCTGCCGTCCACAGGTTGTAACAGGTGTGGTTGGTATATATCTCGTACCCGTGCCGATCTTCTGGCGCGTATTCATTGCGTACGATTTTCAAACGTCCATCTTCCATCTTCCAGCGCTCAACAGCAGCAAAACACCGATTGGCCGCACGTGCAAAAGCACCCGCCATCACCCGATCTCCCGCCTTCAGAGCCTGCGTTGCATGTGTGGAGCATACATAAGCCGCCGCCGCTTCATTCCACTGATGCTGGGAGCTGCGACCACGCGGTGGAATCTCACCTAGCGGCGAGAGCGTCAGTAACGAGCTGAAGGCACCATGGCGCAGTTGCTCACGTAACGTATCGGCAGTGGTTCCCTCGTAACCAGCTTCAAGCATCACCCCAAGGTGATAACGGGTGGCAATATCATAGGAAAATGGACAATTTGGACGGTCCAGCGGTCCATCCTGATACAAGCCAAGGGCCGTAAACCGGGGTAGATGATAGGCTTCCAGATAACGATCCATCCACGCAGTACCCTCATTCGCCAGCTGTTCATGCCACCGCAGATATTCGCCAGAGATCATAATGGCGTTCCAGTTAATCATGCGATTGGGATTGTTCATCTTGCTCATCGTAAATACATAATCTTGTTCAGGACTGATTGTCTTGAGTGCCTCAGCCCAGATCTGTGCATGTTCAGGCAGGTGTGATTTCAACAACATATAGGCTCTTATCATGAGAACCGGAAAAAAATCGGGGTGATTGTCAGGTACGCTACCATTGACCACGGTATCAATGCTCTGTGACAGGGCTATTGCTGCCGATTGGAGCAAATCTGTACGCCCTGCATCAACCAGAACTGCCGCAGCCATCGCATAGGCCGGTGTAGAATAATATCTCTCCACACCCGAGAACGGGTCGATAATTGCCCCCTGGCTGTCCTGATATGGTGTGTAAGCGCGAACAACACTTTCAACAAGTGCCAACTTGCGCTCCCTATTCCAGCCGTCTGCCGGAGGGGGGCCCGCTTGTTCTGCCAATGTATGGTAATGTTCGAGTTCGTCTTTCCATGGATACGTGGACGCAGATGTATATTCACTCAATCATGCTCACCTCGGTTTCTCCCATTTTCGGTTCAATGATGAAGCGTACCTCACATATCGTTTCAAGCGGATTAGGGCGTTCTGTCCGAACATCCGTCTCATCAATTGCACCTGTCCATGATAGTGACGTCCGATAGAATGTGACTGGAACATTGTCATGATCAACTGTGTCCAGTTTCTCCGTAAGAATTTTCCACTGGTTCGCATCATACGTCATATGGATCGCCCCATGTGCACCTTGCCAGCGAAGATTACCGCTCTTCACCACCTCAGGTTGTACTCTGCTCATCCAGCGCTCCACTACGCTCGAACATCCTGCATCTGACTCATCCACCGAAGAGAATCGTTCTGCCGAAGACACCACCCTGCTCTTCCATTGAAAACGGTCAATGAGACGCAATTCCGCTCCATTCCCGCTCCCGTCAGAAGCCATCTTCCAATGAAATTGGCGCGTATAACGAGCCAGTGAAGCTGCCCCAGAGTATGCGGATGTCAGATCCAATGTAGTATCCAGCTCACCGCCACCCTCTGCCAGCTTTGCCTCTAACACATGGGCTTGCGCTTGCCGACCGGAGCATTGCTCCTGGCCTTCAATGAGCGGAACGTTATGCCCGGATGACGAGATGTGGAACAGTTGCTCTCTGCCTGGCGCAAAATACACTTGGGTATACAACCCTGCTCCTGGATCACACAGAATATTCTCACCACCGCAATGGATAATAAACTGCCCCAGATCATTATGGTTGTGAGGTTCATCGTTATGCCCGCCTTTAATGGAAATAGCCACATGAAGGGGTGCGCCGTTCGCATGTTTTGTATCCGGAGAATCGAATGGTCCTTTTGCAATCATCCATCCCAGATTTTGAAAAATAAATCCTCGTTCAGCCTGCCCAGAGGCACCTTCATCACCGTACACTGGCGGATCGCTCCACATCACGTTCCGCAACAGATGAGCCCAGCGATGACAGGGATCATCGGTAAGCAGTGGAATATGAAGCGGCAAATCCACCTGCAACCCAAATCGGGATGCGAGCAGGGAAAGCAATCCGGAAGGGATCTCTTCCTGCTCGGCACTGTCCGAATAATTTACGAATGTTCCACCTGACAAATGAACTCGCAGCGGGAAGGCTGCGATGGCTGCTATTTTGGTACCCGCTAGCAGATCTAGTTCGCCCTCACTGTACTCACGAAGCATCTCGGCATAATAGGTGAAATAACCAAATCCATATACCCAATATCCAATGCCTTCGGCACAGCCGCCATCCTCGCCATATCCGCTCAAGAATGCGTTCATACAGCTGACCGTATGGGAGATCGATTTCTGTAGTGTGAGCTCATCCTCCAAAAGCAACAATGCGGCCATGCCACAGCAGCCACCACAGACCGCCGACCAGTTGTGATCCGCTGTCTGCCAATGGAACTTCCGTTGCTCCTGGTAAAGCGGGATGAAGATTCGCCGCTCTGCTTCAGACCTGATCCGCTCTATGACAAGGCGATCCAGCTGCTCGGCGTGAATGGTCACAATCTCGGCCAGCATATGTACTGTCTCTGCGGCGAACAGATCGATGTTCCCATCCACCTGATTGACCTCTCCCGTACCCAGATGCGCGGGTAAACACCACGTATACTCACCACACACGTCCCACAACATTTCTTCCAGCGCTTGAAGGGCATCCGTCCTAGCCGTGTCCAAGGCGAGCATCGCCACAGCAGCAAGTCTGCCCCTTCGATCGAAATAAGCCTCTTCATAGGCTTTCCGCTCACCCGTATCGCTGAACTGTCGATATAGACGGAACGACAAGGAAGGCATGGGTTCATTCAAGGCACGTTCACCGTAAGCCTTCAAGTCTGTGTATAACGTAGCCAATTCAGGCCGGGATAACTTCTCCAAGAGTCTGTCGGCACTTAAGGAACTCAATGCTCTGCTCTCAGTACCACGTTGGTTTATATTTTCATTTTCGACTTCGTGAATGGAATCTTCCACTGGATTCACCACTCTTCGTTAATGGATTGTCATGCCCATATTATAATGTAATCGATTTCATTTTACCGGATATGATAGCATTTTTGAAGAATTATCCATTAGAACCCTTTCCACGACGGTACTCCCTTCTCCTTCCTAACCAAAAAAAACGAAGAACCTTCGTCAGGTCCTCCGTTGAATTCGGCCTGTCACCACAGGCTTTTTATGGTTATCTCATATTCTTAACTATCTTATATCCTCATCCTCAATTAATCCTGAATACCTATAATGCTGTTGCCCATATCCTAGCTGTCCGCTGTTGTTATCACACAATCGCAAGCGAAGAATTCTGTACAACAGACAACCATTGGCGTGCAATCAGCTCATGACCTGCTGCGGTTGGGTGTACGCCATCCCACAACCAGTACGCTGCATCCGCCTGTTTCAGAGCGTCATTAAACGTCTGCTGCAATGGTACCCACACAGCTCCAAATTCTTCAGCAAGACCTTGGGCCAGTTTCTGATATTGACCGACATACTCTTCCCAGGCTTCCCATTTCTCCGCAGTCGCTCCGGTTCTCAGAATAAACGGCTCCATCAAAATCAGCCCCGTATCTGGCATCACTTCCCGAGTTTCTTCGAGCAAATGGCGATACGCCCGTCCGAAACGATCCGTTACCCCGCTAGGTTCACCATTCATCGTGCGCCAGGCATCATTAACCCCAATCAGGATGCTGATCAGGTCCGGTTTTAGACTAATGGTATCCTCATTCCAGCGTGCGTACAGGTCCGATGCCCGATCCCCGCTGATGCCTCTGTTATAGAAGGTCTTTTGCTTGCCCGCCAGTTCCATACCCAGTTTGCTGGAGATCAGATACGCATACCCGTGTCCGAGAAAATGATTTGGATCATCATTGCGTGATCTTCCCCCATCTGTAATCGAGTCTCCCTGAAACAATATAACGGATGGACTTGTACTCATGATTGAAATCGTTCCTTCCTCTTGTGCAAAATGGAAACACTGTACACCTCAGTCTTCATTTTATCCCTTTCGGCTACAATAGAAAATAGCGTTTTCATCACTGAGTTTCGCCATCTTATGACTCTCCTAGCAATTATCCGATCCAATATCGCAAAATCATCATAGCCACAATACCGACCATTACGGTTCCCAGCAGACTGCGTGTCCAGATGGCTACTGCAATCGTAGGCAGGGAGGCCCACAGAGCTGCATTGTGCGTAATCGGCACTAACTGGTTGCCCGACATGAACAGTTCCTGACCAATCAGCGCTGCCATGACCGCTACGGGTACATACTCCAGCCAGCGTAACAACCACATCGGAATCTGTATCTTGCTGAACAGCATCAGTGGCAGTACACGCGGGATAAATGTTAACAGTGCCGAACCCATAATAATCCAGAATACATCCCATCTTACTTCCATCGTTCCATGAACACTCCCATCGTTGCCGCAATGACCGCAGCCACAATGACACTCATGCTGCCAAGTGAAGCCACGCTGGCGAAGATTACACAGACCACGGCGATAATAGCCACATTAATGTGTATTTTTTTGTTTTTGCGATGCACCAACTGGAGTACAACCAGTCCAATAAACATCGCTGGCAGGGCATAATCCAGACCCAGTCGTTCCGGGTTAGTGATCCAGCGTCCAAAGTACGCTCCCGCCATATTAGCCACGAACCAGTTCAGATATGCGGTAATATTCAGACCGTGCATCCAGCGTTCACTAAGCCTTTCCCTGCCAATCGCACGTGTCATCGCCACGCCGAAAGACTCATCGGTAAGCAATGAACCAATCCACATATTTTTAAGCGGGGTCAGATGCCGAAAATACGGTGATACAGCTGCACTGAGCAACAAATGACGAAGATTCACAAAAAATATGGTGAACATGATGGCTATTGCTGATCCATTCGATGCGAGCATGCCTGCTGCAATGAACTGAGCCGATCCTGCATATAAAATCAGGCTGAGCAGTGCCGTTTCCGCCAGACTCAGACCTGCGGTCATTTCAATGACACCCGCCGCAAAGCCAATACTCAAATAACCAAGCAGGGTTGGGATACAATCTTTGACCCCCTGCATGAATGTAGCTTGATCCTGGACCTCTTCCATGTTCTCCTGTCCAGATATCTGTAGTGTACTTTGGTCCAACTGCCTTACAACCCCTCTCCAATTTCAGTCCCCATAAACCGATATATATGGATATAGATCCATCCAGGTCCACTCTTCATGAAAACAACTTCTTTGTGTATTCAACATGACCAGTTACATGTCTTATGGATTTCACATTTTGCAAAATTCACTTCACATTAATTCAGAAATATAACACAAGATGTGCACTAAGGGAGAGACAGATTAATTTTTATAGAACAGATGTAATCCTAAATACCTACAAAACCAAAAAATATTTTCGCGAAACTCATAAATTATGTTGAATAAACGCGAAATTTGTCATACGATAGCACCAGAAACTTCTGGAAAGGATGGAATGAAATATCTTTTACCAGATGGGCTTGTCCACTAGACATGGGGATGGGTTACACAGAGGGGGAATGTGTATGAAAAAAATTCGTAAACAAGGGGTCAAAAGAACAATGCAGATGAGAGAGAAACTAATTTTGTCATTTGCCATTGTATTGCTCATTCCAACCATTAGTCTGGGCATTATCTCGTTCCAAACAGCTGATGCCAAGGTTGAAGAGAAAATGTATGAGAACGCGATCAGCAGTGTTACTGTACTCAACCAAACTATTGACCAGATCATTGGTGCAACACGCAAAAATGTTGATTTCCTGGCAAGTCAGCTGGATGCAGGCAATGTCGGACCCAATCAGGGTGACGAAACCGATACCATCCGTACCTTGCTCGACGCGTATAAGGAAACGCATGATGACGTGGAACTTGCCTCCATCGGTACCGATCAGGGCGTGTATATTAACTCCCCTGTAACTGCGGTGAACAAAGAAGGATATGACCCGCGCGAACGCCCGTGGTATCAGGCTGCTACGCAGAACAAAGATGTCCCTACCGTAATCACCCCCTACTTATCAAGCAATACCGGCAATGTTGTTGCTTCGGTAGCTCAGACCTCAGCGGATGGCCACGGTGTCGTCTCTGTCAGCCTGTCGCTTGAAGCCCTCTCGAAGACGGTTAACTCCACCAAGATTGGCGAGAAGGGTTATATCTATATCATTGATAATGCCAATAAAATCATTGTACATCCTACCGAAAAACCAGGGACCGAAGGAACCATGGCACCCTATAAAGATATTTTTGCACAGAAAAACGGAAGTTTGACCTATACACTAAATGGAAACCAGGAACACGCCTTTTTCTCCACCAATGAAACGACGGGCTGGACCGTGGTTGGTGTCATTGACAGTGGGGAAGTGACGGCATCTGTCCGTCCGATCCTATACACCACACTTATTGTTGTAGCGATTGCAATTGCGGTAAGCTCCATTATTATTTTCTGGATTGTGCAATCAATCACCAAACCACTGAACCGCTTGGTGAAAGCATCTGACGAAATTAGTAATGGTAATCTGACCATCGAAGTTGCTGTATTGGGACAGGATGAATTCGGCAAGCTGAGCACCAGCTTCAATAAGATGAGCGAATCCCTACGAACCGTTATTCAGGACGTGCGACACACGGCTGACGAGTTAACCGCCTCATCCACACAATTGGCAGTCAACTCATCGGAGACAACCAAAGCAACAGAGCAAGTCGCCCTGATCACGGAAGAATCCGCGGCTGGACTTGAGAAACAAACAAGTAACCTGAAACATACGGCACTACAGATGAATGAACTTGCTGGAGGTGTAGGACAGGTAACGAACAGCACACAGCAAGTATCCGAAGCGGCCATGCAAGCAAGTGAGCTCGCGGATAAAGGGAATGCTACCATGCAGACGGCCGTATCTGAGATGAGTTCCGTCAGTCGCTTTGTGCAAGGTATGGCAGATACTGCTGGACGACTTGAACAGCATTCCACATCCATTGGTGAGATGGTATCTGTCATTACAGATATCGCTGCACAGACCAATTTGCTTGCTCTCAATGCTTCTATTGAAGCAGCACGTGCAGGTGAGCATGGACGCGGCTTCTCCGTTGTTGCCAGCGAAGTCCGCAAGCTGGCAGAACAATCTAGCCTGTCCGGCCAGAAGATTGTAGAGATGGTCGGAGCGATTCAACAGGAGATTTCAATGGCCAATCACAATGTACAGATCGGGCAACAGGATGTAAGCAACGGCATTCGTGCCGTGCAGTTTGCAGATGAAGCTTTTGCCCAGATTAGTGAGGCTGTTGGGGTCGTCAATCATCAGCTTGAGAACATTGCAGCCGCCTCACAACAGATGTCTGCAAGTACAGCCGAAGTGGTGCAATCCATTGATCAGATCCACGCCATATCGGAAACCAATGCCGATGGAACGGAGAACATCTCTGCTGCTACGGAGGAGCAAGTGGCTTCCATGCAGGAGATATCATCCTCTGCTGATTCCCTTGCCCATCTGGCTCACAAGCTACAGAAGCTGGTGGAACAATTCAAGCTGTAGTCGTTGAACTAAAGATTGTTTACACTAACACTACGATGACAGAATAACCTTCCAATCGCTGTTATCGTGCAAACGATTAGTTCAACTTATAAAATTAAGTAGTCTGTAATACCCAAAGCCCCTTTGCCATCATATTGGCAAAGGGGCTTTGGGTGTTAAAAGGTCGGGCATTCTAGAATGGAAATATCCCTCCTATTCAGCAGATTGCTTTTTATCTCCGTGGTAACCTTGATCTCCGTAGGGCTCTAACTGTTCAAACCAGCGATTCAGACATTTGGCGAGTGCATCTTTGGGATCGTTATACGGGTTATCGTCTTGTTTCAATGTCTCCAGCACCTCGATCACAAACGCATTCTCTCCATATTCATTCCATTCAGCCTGCAATCTTCGATTCAGATGGCTACCCATCTGTAACATAAACCGTTGTCCGTTAATGGTTTTCAGGTTAAGTGTGCTGTCGATATAAACTTTGCCGTTACGTTCATTCCGAATCTGGTAGACGCCCGCTTCCGTTTTGACTTCTTTGGCCTGTTCCTGTAATTCTTTGCGACGATCCATCTTCTCCTGCTCCCCCTTTGCTTTGCGCTCCGGTTTTCCAACTTCGGCGCTCTGTTGATCTGCGTGGCTTCCCAGCCAATACTGACTGCCGTCTGGCTCACGTTCCAGCAAACCATAGTCGACGAGATACCTCCGTATTTCCACGTAATCATCATGAACTTCCTTCAGTAGCTCATTGACCTGTTTCTCGGAATATTTGCGCTCTGTCTCGAATCGTTTGGCAATTTCGGTGAGCACAATATATTTATGCTTTTGCTGCATATGAAACGTCGTCAGCCGACCGCCAGTACCCTCTGGAAAATACTTGTTTAGCACCTTTTCCCGATCCTGTTCTGTGATATCAAATGAGTTCGGATGGATCGTATGTTCATGTCTTGTCACCGGCGATACCCATTCGGCTGGAGCCTGTGTATCCTTACTTTTGAGAAGTTCCATTAATGCCAGGAATATTTTGGCCTGCCGTTCCTTCTCCTTCAATACAAACCGATGATTCCGAATGGTGGAAGCACTCCCGATGCCAAGGGCCTTCTGTACTTCAGTATCCTTCTTGCCTTCATAGAATTGGGCCAGCAATCCCCGTTGCACATCAGACAATCCGGTTACGCTTTTATCCAACTCCAGCAAATATTCAAATACCGATCCATGAACCTTCTCAATATGCACTCGCATATAACGGGTTGCCTCATAGAGCACTCCTTCTTCAGGGTAGATAATCCCCGATTCCGTCCTGTATCCGCAGCAGACACATATATAGGCGGGACCCTCCTCCATGTAACCACGCTTGATCTCTTCCAATGAAGCTGTTTGCAACCAGGATTCCGATGATTTCATGTAAAAGCTCCTTTTTATCATTGTTATAGTCATTACAATCGTATATCAATCAAATATTTTATAATTATGTTTGTTTATTTATAGATATAATATATTTTTGTTTGTTATATGTCAATATAACGGAAAAGAATGCTGTGTTTAAAGACATAACGGATGCCCTTGTTCAACAGAAAAAAGACCGCAGGGTCGCAACCCTGCAGTCTCATTGCAGAAAGGGCATTTCAGCACCTTCCATAAGCATTTATCCTCAATCATTATCATTTCAATCTCTGTTACAACTTAAAGCGTTCAATCATGCTTTGCAGATCTTCAGCCATACGTGACAATGCTGCCGAAGAAGCTGCAACCTCTTCCATTGTAGCCAACTGTTCTTGAGCCGCCGCTGATCCATCTTCCGTTCCAGAGGCAATTCTATCCGACAGAACCATTGTATCACTTACTGCCTTGTTAATATGACTCATGCCGCCATCAATCTGACGGGAAGCCGCGGATACTTCTCCAGCTTGTGCAGCCACCAACTGAACCGCAGTACGAATGTTATTGAACGCTTCGCCCGCTTCTGTAACCATCTGCGAACTCTTCACCATACCTTCTCCCGTACGGGCAAAAGTGGATTGCACCGCATTGGTTTTCTCCTGCATTTCATGCATAAGCTCATTAATCCGCTCGGCTGAAGTGCCTGAACTGTGAGCCAGTGTCTTCACTTCGTTGGCTACGACCGCGAATCCGCGCCCTTGCTCGCCAGCTCTTGAAGCTTCAATAGATGCATTCAAAGCGAGAATGTTCGTCTGCTTGGCAATGGCCGTAATCTCGGCCACGATCACAAGAATCTCTTCATTTTTCGCGCGCAAATCCTCAATGACCACAGACATGGCTTTGCTCTCATCATTCACCTGCTGAATATGGGTAACCGCTTCTTCTACTGTGACCATACCCGCTTCCGACTTAGTGGATGCATCCAGAGCGATACGAGCGGTGTCTTCAGCACTTGATGAGATCTCTTTGACTCCAATGGACATTTCGCCCACGAGTTGACCTGTAGCAGCAAGACTATTGTTCTGCAAAGTCGTACCCGCAGCTGCATCCTGCATCAGTTCAGCCACTTGTTCTGTGGCTTTGGATGTCTGTTCCGAACTTGCCATTAGCTCTTCAGAAGATGCTGCCAACTGGCTGGACGTATCATGCACCTCTCCAAGCACACTACGCAGGGAAGTCGTCATCGTATCAAAGCTATCTCCAAGCTGTCCGAACTCATCCTTGCGCTGCAAACCAACCCGAACGGTGAGATCCCCGGCGCTTACTTTGGATGCTGCCTGCGTTAATTGCAGCAATGGCCGGTGAATACTGCGGATAATGAATATAAGCAGAATCAACCCGATAACCAATGCAGATGCCACAATTGTAATTGCACGGATCAAAATAGGCATTACCGCTTCACTTGCTTCGGAAGGAACCATCTCACCAACAATTTTCCAACCTGTCACCGGATTGGTAAAATAAACAGCTTCCACTTCGTGACCATCATATGTATACTTCACCGTTCCACTTTCCTTCGTATACATCTCATTAATGTAGCTTTCATCCGACTGTGTACCGGATTCAATATTGTAGTGGAACAGGAATTTACCCCCGTTATCCAGCATGTACAGTTTTCCTTCTTTACCAATACGTATCTGATCAACGGATTCTTTCAGATGATTGAGACTGACATTGGCCCCGAATACCCCTTTGCCGTCAGCCAGCTTGACCGCTGCGGTCACAACCCATTCGCCCGTCGAAGCCGACTGGAACGTATCCGAGATTACCGGTTCATCCTGGGACATGCCCATCTTATACCATGAACGTTCTCGAGGATCATAATTCTGTTCCTCTGATTCAGGGGACTTCATCCAGCTGCCATCTTCGGCACCTGCGGTGAGTACACCCAGTTCCTTATGATTCTGAGACATCCGATCCATCTGCCTTTGCAGTGCAGGGGATTTATTAATAATATCGTTTGAAGTAATACCCGCAGCCATCTGCGCTGCGTTATCCTTCTCCATATCCAGCATTTGATTTATCTGCAGACTAAGCATTTCTGTTTTGGCTTGTGCGGAACGAATAATTTCCATTTTAACCTGGTCAGCAGCTTTTTGATAAGACAACCAACCAACAGTAATGCTCGGTACAATCAGGAACAGGAGCAATGCAGCAATCAGGCGTTTTTTTACGGTTAAAGTAAACCAATTTCGAATCCTTTTCTTCATATAACTATCCCCCATCATAATCTTCACCCATCCTTTTATCGGACAATCGCTGTAAAAATATTATGTATAGATACTAAATTAGAATAAATTTAATCTTTTCGGTCAGTTTAGATGGATTCACCTAATCCTTCTATTCGTTTTGACCCCCTTAGCGAGATCGTTTACAATGCTCATAAGCTGGTTATTCATGAAACGATTGGAAGGAGAGGATTCAAATCTTACGCAAGTCACATGAAAGGCAACGTATTTCCACGGTATATTCATCCATGTTCCGCATTCTGTTAGCGCTCATCCTGTGTGCAGGCCCGATTCTGGGACAAGCTGGTATTACGGTATCCGTAGCGCAGGCGACGCAAGCAGTTCACATTGAAGTGAATGGTGAGCAACAATCCTGGAAGAACGCACCACTTATCATCAAAGGTTCAACGTTTGTTCCACTGCGGGATGTGGTCACATCGGTTAAAGGCACGTTGAAATGGGATAATCGCACGAAGACGGCTACCATTACCGTTGGCAGAGACAAGCTGATCCATCAGGCTGGCAGCAATTCCATTAAAGTAAACAAGGTCGATCTAGCTACAGGTGTGAATTCACGTACCGTTAACGGTACGTTGATGGTACCTGTCCGGGCCATGGCTAATGCAATCAAAGCAGACATCAAGGTCCAACGTACAGCCACGGGGCAGATGAGTGTAAGTATGGTCACTGATCAAGTCAGCCTGCTGAACAGCGAGGTTGCCAGCGTTGATACGTATCTGCGCGAGATCAACTATCCAGGTATGGCTCTGATCGCCCGCGATGGTGAAGTACTTCTAAAGCAAGGCTACGGACTTGCCGATGAACAGACGCTGAACCGCCCGGATCAGAAGACTCGAATCGCATCGCTGAGCAAATCCTTCACGGCCGCGTCCATTCTGAGTCTGGTTGAGGATGGTAAGATTAATGTGCAAGATCCAATCTCCAAGTATATCTCCGGTATACCAAAGGGAGATCAGATCACGCTGCATATGCTGTTATCCCAGACTTCAGGTCTGCCATCTGCATTTGGTCGGGGTGAAGGAACTTCTATGGAAGAGACTGTAGAGGAGATTCGCCACAAAACGCTGAAGTTTGAACCAGGAAGTGCCTATCTGTACAGCAACAGCGGGTATGTTTTACTTGCATACGTCGTTGAACAGGTATCTGGCATGAGTTATGCCGATTACGTGCAGCAGACGATACTGAAACCACTTGGTATGAAGAATTCGGGAGAGGCCTCCCGTAAATTGCACACGATTAGTGGTTTTGTTCAAGAAGATAACGCATGGGTAACTGCACCTTACTATGTGTCTCAATCCGGATCAGGAACCATCTATTCCACGGTGGACGATATGCTGAAATGGGATCGTGCGCTGTATACGGACAAGATTCTAAGCCAGGATACGATTGAACAGATGTATGAGCCTTATTCTGATAAAAACTATGGCTACGCCTGGATTCTTAAAGAGAATGGCGCAAACCGTACCGTCTTCCACAACGGTAGTGGTGGCGGGTTTGCCACAGCCTTTTCACGTAATCTGTCCGATGATATCACCATTATCCTGCTTGGCAACCACGCAGGTATGGACATGACTCCACTTTTGGATGAAGTTGAGGCACAGACAGCCAAAGCACTGCAATTGCAATAATCTATAATTAATAGCTTATAATGAGCAAAGAGACGGTCCTTTAAAGGATCGTCTCTTTGTGTTGTATATGTTCTCATTTTAACGACTCACACTTCCGTTTCGCTCAACCCACAATCCATCTCTTCTCCATCCTGCAAAAGGTAGTTTTACTCATATTCTTATTACTGCCTAGGAGACATCCGCTCTTTCATCATCTGTCTGCTTTAATGTTACAGGAAGTTTCCCCGCAAAAGGAATGCGCCCCATCAGCGCCTGAGCGACGCTATCCATGGCAAGTGGCCGGCTCTCGTAAGCCGCTACATAGACCTGGGCATCCGGAAGCGCCAGCAGATCATAGGGGCTTCGCAATGCCACAACAGCCAGCGGTTTGCCCAATTGCTGTATCCAACCAATCAGCCTGCACTGTGGATCGCCGGAGGGACTTCCCGCATTGTAGGTTCCCACCACAATCTGCCGAATGTCATCTGCTTCCGCTGCCTGAAGCAGACGGGCGGAACGAATGGCAACCTCCTCGGGCGTGACCGTCAGATCGACAACATCCAGACCATACATGGATAAGGCTGAGCCCAAGGTGAACGTCTGAGTCAGCTGTTCGTCTGCAATTGTCGTCACGGACGTGGCAACCGTTATGACCAGCGTGCGTTCCGGCTTCAAAGGCAGCATATTCAGCTGATCGCGCACCAGTGTGATACTGTTCTCGCTAATACGGCGAGCAACCTCTTGGTGTAATGAACTTTTGCGCTCTGAACCACTGGATAGAGCAGGAGCGTTTGATGCCTTTGGCAATGATGCATTCGATACTACGCCATACACTTCCTCATCACCTGCATCACCCGTTTCACTCTCTAACAAACCACGTTTCGCCTTGTACATCAGCAAGCGATTCACCGACTCATCAATACGTCTCTCGCTAATCCGCCCGCTCCTCACAGCTGCTAACAAAGCATCAAATGCCTCTGCCTGAAGCTTAGCCGTATGGCTAATTAACACCAGATCTGCCCCGGCCTCTACCGCCATTACGGCTGCATCGACAGTGCCATAGTTCACGGCAATGGCATCCATCTCCATGCAATCTGTCACGATCATGCCCTCATAACCCAGTTCCTGGCGAAGCAGACCGCTTAATACGGTTTGCGATAGCGTTACGGGCAGACGCTCTGGCTCCAGTGCAGGGAAATAAATATGCGCCGACATCATGGCATCGACACCTTCGGCTATAGCCGCTCGGAATGGAATCAACTCCAGGCGCTCTACCCGTTCCCGATCATGAGTGATGATCGGGAGATCCAGATGGGAATCGGTATCCGTATCCCCATGCCCCGGGAAATGCTTGGCTGTCGCAGCAATCCCAGCGTCCTGTATTCCCGCAATGGTTCTGGCCCCATATTCTGCAACCGATTGTGGAGATTCGCCAAATGATCGTACACCGATGACCGGATTGGCCGCGTTATTGTTTACATCCAATACCGGAGCAAAGTTCATGTTAATGCCCATGGCCTTCAGCTCCAACCCACTGATATATGCCGCCTGATACGCATCGTCAATGGAACCGGCAGCGGCAATGGCCATTGGTCCAGGCATCAAGGTTATCCCTTGGGTAATTCGAGCAACCATGCCGCCCTCCTGATCAATGGATATCCAGAGCGGCACATTACCGCTGCTTTTGGCAATCTGTTGTAACCCTGACGATAACCGCTCTACCTGCTCTGGCGACTCAACGTTGCGAGCAAAGTAGATTACGCCACCGATTGGATACTTTCGTAGAAAGGGTTCCACATCGCCAGCAGCTTCGGTGCCATGAAAGCCACAAAGCAGCATTTGCCCGATTTTCTCACGCAAGGTCATCTGTTTCAGCTTCGACTGGTATAACTCTTTTGGCCCACTCATTTCATGCCTCCCTCCGCTAACAAACATCCGTTCATTGATATAACAAAAACGGCTTTCGCCGCTCCTTCCATTCCGCTGCCTGTACATTCCACGCGTCCATTAAACGAATGAATTCCGCGCGGTCATGAATCGTTTCCCTGACTTCCTTCCCCCCTGCCAGCAGGTCGATAAAGTACCTTGAACCCGGCTCTGGTGGCTCCAGCCAGCAGAATTGCTCCGGATAGAGTGACACCAGTTCATGCAAAAGAACCAACCCTGTCTCTACCGCCCGGAATTTCCCGCTGTCCGTTACAAAAATCCTTACGCCACCACACAGCTCACCTGCATGTTTGGAGAATGTTGGGGACATGTACACTGGATGCACATGTACACCTTCCAGCTTGTATTCCCGAAATCGTTCCGCCAAACGCTCACCATCAACCCAGGGTGCCCCAATCCACTCGAATGGGCGGGTCGTGCCCCTGCCCTCCGATACATTAGTGCCTTCGAACAGGCACGTACCCGCATATACCCGCACACTGTCCAGCGTGGGCATATTGGGAGAGGGTAACATCCAGGGAAGCCCACAATCCGCAAACTCCATGGAGCGCTGCCATCCTTCCATGGCAACCACGTCCAATTCGCAAGGTACATCCATCTCGCTGTTGACCATCAGGGCGAGTTCACCTATCGTCAATCCGGTACGTACAGGTACACGCCAAGCGCCAACGAGTGATTCATACCCCGCGTTCAGTACGCCGCCTTCCACAACGTTTCCACCTAGCGGATTGGGACGGTCCAGAATGAGCATACGTTTGCCTGCTCCAGCACAGGCATCCATCATATGGAACAAGGTTGAGGCATATGTGTAATAACGGATACCCACATCCTGAATGTCGAACAGCACCGTATCCACTCCAGCCAGCATTGCAGGCATAGGTTTCTTGTAATCTCCATACAGGCTGAACACCGGAATGTCCAGACGTGGATGAAACATGTCTCCGAATCTGACACCCGCCTGAAGCTCTCCATACAGTCCGTGCTCACAGGCATAGAGCGCTGTAAGCTCGGTATTAGCCAGTCCGGCGCACACATCTATTGTCGATACAAAATCCGCTGTAATACCAGTCGGGTTTGTAATTAGACCGATTCGGTTACCTGTTATCCATGGATGCGATAACCCTCTGGACAGAAGATCAACTCCCGTTTTTACAGCCGGGATCTGCTCGGTCCCATTCAACTGACCCATCACACATTCCCCTGGCTGACCCAGCCTGTATGCTGGTGATCATTACCACCTGTTACGACAGGCTCTTCTTCAGGCTCCAACACATTAAGAGCAACCTTATGCTGATAGATGGCAAACATACCTCCAAACAGCGCTCCGAAACCAACGACAGTCAGCATCAGTAGAGCCGTCAGGCACATGGCCTGAAAACAAGCGCCCATCGTGTACCCCGGGTGACGGAAGAACAGCTTTACACTTTCCCCCATCGCCTGAACGATGCCCATGTTTTTTTGTAAAACAAGCTGCCAGGTATAGAACTGTGACATCAGCGCCATGAGAACAAAGAACGTCTGGAATACACCCACTGCTGTACCTGTAATTCCACCCTGTCCACCGTAATACCACCAGGTTGACCATAGAATGAAGCCAAGCACTGCGAAAAGCACACCCACCGATCCTCCCGGAATTATTCCCTTCAATGTTCCGACCCAGATATCCTTAAGTCCATTGCGCCGTTCCTTACGTTCCAATCTGTGATGCACGACATAACAAACACCGAACAGGATGGGCATATACATCAAGGCCAGAAGCAGTATAGCGATCGGCAGCGGAGCAAACATCAGAATGGGAACCAATACGATGGAACTCACGACACTGTACAAGGCCACCGGAATAATATCCCGATAGATTTCCGCGCCCGACTTGATCAATACTTCACTCAGCTTACGCATGTTTATTCTCCCCTTTCTCACCGTTCCTTCTTCACCAGGCATCGTCTCTTACTCCCGTCCAATCGCAAGCTCCGTCTCTGGATCGAAAAAGTGTGCTTTACGTAGGTCCAGCACAAAATTTTTGTCCATACCTACATAAGCATGGGTTTCCGGGTGGACCTTGGCCGTAACAGTACGGGCACCGGAATGGAAATATACCAAATTCTCCGAGCCCAGATGTTCTACAACCTGAACCCGCGCCTGCAGCATGTGGTCTGTCGGGATATTCGGAGCGACATCATCACCAAAAATATGCTCTGGACGCAGACCCATAATCACCGGCTTGCCTTGATGACTCTGAAGACGAGCGAGTAGATCTTCTGGCAAGGTGAATGATGCACCGTCCACGACAACCTGCGTGCCTTCAATCCGGGCATCGATGAAGTTCATCGCCGGGGAACCGATAAATCCGGCAACAAACATATTCCGCGGACTCGCATACAATTCTTTCGGTGAAGCCACCTGCTGAATATCTCCATGATTCATGACCACGATGCGTTCCCCAAGTGTCATGGCTTCTACCTGATCATGCGTCACGTACACAATCGTGGCACCGAGACGTTTATGCAGCTCACCCAACTCCACCCGCATCTGTACCCGCAACTTGGCATCCAGATTGGACAGTGGTTCATCGAATAAAAACACCTGCGGATCACGGACGATCGCCCGTCCCACCGCAACACGCTGGCGCTGACCACCAGACAGCTCGCGTGGTTTGCGCTCCAGCATAGCTTCCAGTCCCAGAATGGAGGCCGCATTCTGCACCTGTTCATCAATGTAGGACTTTGGCTTTTTCAGGTTTTTCAGGCCAAAGGAAAGATTCTCACGGATGGTCATATGCGGATAGAGTGCATAATCCTGAAACACCATCGCGATATCCCGATCCTTCGGATGCAGATCGTTAACTAGCCGGTCACCGATCACAATATCACCGCTTGTTTGCTTTTCAAGTCCGGCAATCATCCGCAGTGACGTTGTCTTGCCACAGCCCGAAGGACCCACAAACACTACGAATTCCTTATCTTCTATAACAAAGTCCGAGCCGGCCACAGCCGTGAACGTTCCTTTATGATCGTCTTTGAATTCTTTGCGCACTTGGCGAAACTCCACGCGTGCCATAGGTAGATCCCCCTTTACGTTGTCGCTTGTCCTGAACTAACAGTTAACCTTTTACTGCACCGATCGTAATGCCCTGCAGGAAGTAACGTTGCAGTGAGAAAAACAGAATGATCATGGGCAACGCACCTATTGTAGCCCCAGCCATCATTGCGCCGAAGTCCGTTGATTCGGCAAATACAAACGAGGCCAGCCCCACCTGAATAGTACGCATCTCGTTGGAATTGGTAATGAGGAACGGCCAGAAGAATTCATTCCACGAAGCTACAAACGTGAATATCGCCAGCACCGCGATTCCCGGCTTTGCCATCGGCAGAATGACTTTCCAGAAGATGCCAAACTCACTGCATGCATCGATACGTGCCGCATGTATCAGCGATGTGGGCAGCGTGGACATGAACTGTTTCATTAGGAATATGTTCCCTACGCTAACGGCAGCAGGCAGAATAATGGCCGTATACGTATCCCCTAGATCAAACACGTTGACCATCAGAATGTACAAAGGAATCAGTGTCACCTGCGCCGGGATCATCATTGTCCCAAGCAAAGTCCAGAATACCGCCTGACTACCCGGAAACTTCAGTTTGGCGAACGCATATCCCGCCAGGGAGGCGAAGAATACATTTGTTACGGTCAGAATGATCGAGATGAGCAGCGAATTGTATAACCAGCGCCAGGCATCAGTTTTGGCAAAGAAGCGCTCATATGGTGATAACGACAACTGCTCCGGAATCATCTGTGGTTTAAACGAAGCCGACATCGCACTATCCTGCACCGAACCAACGAGCATCCAATACATCGGAATGACCGTCACCAGCGCCCAGACCACCAGCAGAATGGATGTAACAACGAGCAGTATCTTTTTCTGTGTTGATTTCATGGATTTCATTCACCCCCGGATGCTTAATGCAACGTGCTCTAATAGTCCGTGTTTTGAACTACCTCTAATACTCAATATCGCTGGAGAAATATTTGAACTGTATGACGGAGATGACAATGATGATAATCGCCAGTACAAACGACTGAGCCGAAGCCAATCCGAACTCATAGAATTTGAATGCCGTTTCATAGATCAGATAAGCGATTGTTGTTGTCGCAAAGTTTGGTCCACCCTGTGTCATCAGATAAACCGAGATAAACACCTGGAAGGATGTAATGACACCCGTGACGAGCAGATACAGCGTCGTTGGTTTGAGCAGCGGCCATGTAATCTTGCTGAACTGGGTCCAGCCGCTGGCATGATCAATATCCGCCGCTTCGTACAGCGATTTCGGAATACCACCCATGGCTGCCAGATACAGAATAATGCCCGCTCCGTGCGATCCAAGCCAGTTCATCAGAATGAGGGAAAAGAGTGCCGTTCCCGACTGGCCCAGCCAGATCAACGGATCCAAGCCGAACAGACCGAGGAAACGGTTAAGCAGTCCTGAATCCGTCGGGTCAAAGATCGCCAGCCATACAATGGAGATGGTCACCCCGGAGGCTACCGCAGGCAGATACATGGTAGCTTTGAAAAATGTCTGCCATTTACTTTTCATCTGATAGATGAAATAGGACAGTACAAATGTAATGAGAATATTGACCGGGACTGTGCCTACGGTGAAGATGACTGTATTTTTAATCGACTTCCAGAATGTCTCATCCTTCACCAAACGCTCGTAGTTATCCAATCCAACCCACGTCGAGTTCATAATGTTGTATTTCTGGAAGCTCATCACAAGAGCCGTCAGAACGGGATACAGTGTGAAAATGAGAAACAGCAGGACAGGCGCCAAAATAAACAAATACGCCCACCCGTAGTCTCGCCAAAACCGGGCAACCCGGGAAGTCCGGGGCACAGACGGTTTTGGCGCAAGGGCGGTCTGCATGGCGAATCCTCCTCTCCTAATCAGTGTGGTTTTACGTTATGTTTGATTGTCCAAGTTATTGTCCAAACATCTGCTGGCCTTTGCTCTTGAAGTCTTCTGCAATCTGCTCCGGTGATTTTTCACCCGAGAACAGCGCCTGAATATTAGGCTTCACAACCTGTTCCTTGAATTGTTTTTGCTGAGAGGCTTTGTCGATATCCAGTTCAAGTACAACCGGCATCGCGATATTCTCTGCCATGACTTTTGCAGCAGCCAGATTATCCGGTTGACCAAGCTCTTTTCCTTTAAACAGATCCACCTGGGACTGTCTTACGAATGGAAGCGCCAGTTCATTGGCCGAGTTCCCTGCTTTGGCACCACTAAGCGCCTCCATCACCAGGAACGTATTTTTGGCATGCTGTTCGCCCTTGTCCTTTTTCTGTTTGAAGGCTACATACCCTTCGCCGCCCATTGTTGTGGCCGCAGGTTGATCATCATTATGCGGTACAGGCAACAGGACAAAATCAATCTTCTCTCCCTGCACCTTGCCATCATCGATGTCCTTGTTGCGGTTCTGAATCATCACATCATAATAAGGAATCGCTTTGGAGATGATCGCCGTTTCCCCCGCGTAGAACATATCCGTCCGTTTTGCCGGAGCAAGAGCCGCCGTTTCCTTCGGCATATACCCTTGATCCATCAGGTTTTTGATAAAAGAGAGGGTATCCAGAATGCGCCCATCATTCCATTGGAACTTGCCGTTTTTATCAAGAACATCGATCATCCCGTTGTTACGAGACAGCATTTCAATGAAGTCAAGCGAGGTTCCGTCGGTAACCAGTGCATATTGCTTGGCCCCGCCATCCAGCGTTTTGGTCAGCTTGGCAGCAGCATCGTTGAATTCGGACCAGGTCCAGCCATTTTGTTGAATGGACTTCCAATCAATGCCCGCTTCCTCCAGAATGCGTTTGTTACCACCCCATGCCCATTGGAATTGATACAACGGTAGTCCGTACTGTTTCCCCTGAATCTGGCCTAAATCAAGCGTACCTGGCAGGTAGTCGTCCTTGATCTCAGGTGTCAGGTAGCTGTCCAGCTCAAGTGCCAATCCCGTATTCACATATGTGCCGTCTACGCTATGAAAGTAAAGATCCGGCGGGTTACCTGCGTTCAGAGCGACATCGAATTTTTTGGGCCCTTCCGCCCAGGAAAGCATTTCCGTCTTCACGGTAATGTTCGGGTGTTCTTTATTGAAATCAGAGATTAGATCCTTCAGTTCATCTTCATATGTGCCATGTACAGGATAGGTCCATACCGTTACCGTATCATCGGCATTCGGGTCATCCGAAGCAGCACCTCCGCTATTCCCACAGGCTGTAACCCAGACCATCATCAACAACATTGCCCATACCAGACCCTTCTTTTTCATCCCTTCATCTCCTTTGCATGTCATCATCCGATTCTTTCATTGCCTAACCATGCTACCCCTTTGTGATCGTTCGGCCTTCAAACGCAATCCACCTATACACGCGGCAGTAAGGAAAAGCACCTCCCCTGTAGATTGGGCCTGCCAGTCGCAGGCTAAATCTCTTAAATGCAATATTAACGTCAACTTAATTGACATTAACAGTATTAATTCCTTCCAAAATTGTAGATTGAATTCATTATATGAGTTGTAAAATAAAACGCCCCCCTGACTTGCAAGTGCTGGCCATAACAGATTAGTCAGGGCAAAGTGGCCCAGATGATTTGTTGTAACT